>OLIW01000041.1_pt1 | contig 151428 bp, 138 predicted proteins | sample 1601321 | NCBI WGS metagenome assembly OLIW01 (sample SAMEA2452114, study PRJEB22498) | human gut metagenome
CGATAGTAGAGCAACTGCAAAAATAGGTAGCTGCCATCTCCTTTCTATTCTTTTTAATAGAAAACGCGCCTCTTTAGCTCAGTAGGTTAGAGCACATGACTGTTAATCATGGTGTCCGGGGTTCAAGTCCCTGAAGAGGCGCCATTTTTTTGCTTATGGTTCGTTGGAGAAGTGGCTTAACTCACATGCCTTTCACGCATGCATTCACGGGTTCGAATCCCGTACGAATCACCATTAAAGTAAATCGGTAAGTCTTCTATAGAAACATTGGTTTTCTATAAAAAAGGCTTACTTTTTTTAATTTTATAGGGTATTTTAACTAAATATGGTTAGAATACCTTATTTTTTTTATTCAAATACGAGACTTTTTGTTGTACATACCTATGGAGACTTACCATGGACTCGAACCATTAACTTACGGGTGTCGAACCTTTAGTTCTGATGGGACTCGAACCTATAAGAGATAAAAGTGGAATGAATAATTTATTAAATATTTAAATAGTATTAACAACTAGCAATATAAATGTAATTAATACTCTATCACTTAACAATAAATTTTTATTCAATTTTATTGCATAAGTAACTAAAAAGGTGTATAATAAACGTAGAATAAGTGCATAATAGATATAAAATAAAAGTATAATAAGATAGGAGTTTTTTATGAATTTAGGTAGTGAAAATGAAACTTTAGAATTTAAAAAATCAATAGGTGAGTTAAAGGAAGGCGTTATTTCAATTTGTTCTATGTTAAATAAGACAGGATACGGAACTTTATATTTTGGTGTTAAAAATGATGGTACAATTATCGGTCAAGAAATTGGAGTTATGACATTAAAAAATATATCCCAAGCTATTGCAAATTTTATTAAACCTCAAATTATTCCTACAATATTAGTTGAATTTATAGAAGATACAACAATTGTAAAAGTTGAAGTTAAGGGTGATAACAAACCATATTCAGCATATGGTAGATACTATATAAGATCATCAGATGAAGATAGAGATATATCACCAGAAAATTTAAAGCAGTTAATGAGAAGATATGATTCTGATTCAATAGTAAGAATTGAATCTAATAATCAATTCCTAACTTTTAATCAGTTAAAAAATTTATATATGATTAACGGTTTAACATTAAATGAAGATAATTTTAAGCATAATTTGAATCTTGTTACAAGTGATAATAAATATAATTTAATGGCTGACATATTATCTGATAATAATACATATTCAATAAAAGTTGCAAAATTTAGTGGAGTTGATAAAATTGATTTAATAAAAAGAAATGAATATGGTTATAAATGTTTAATTTTAGCAATTCAACAAGTATTAGATTATGTTGAATCATTGAATGAGACATTTGTTAATATGGATGGACCGGTACGTAAAGAAACTAAACTATTTGACTTTAGTTGTTTTAGAGAAGCTTGGTTAAATGCTTGTTTGCATAATAAGTGGTCTAGACTTACTCCACCTGCTGTTTATATGTATTCAAATAGAATAGAAATTATATCAACAGGAGGATTACCTATAGATTATTCAGAAGAAGATTTTTATAAAGGTAGAAGTAATCCAGTAAACATAGAATTACAAAAAATTATGGGTCAATTAAATCTCATTGAACAAACCGGGCATGGAGTTCCTTTAATAGTTAGTAAATATGGGAAAAGTGTTTTTGAAATTACAGATAATTTTATAACTGTCACAATACCATATTCAGTTGTGAATGATTTAAAAAGTAAAATAACAAATAATGATATTAAATTAACAAAGTCTGAACAAAAAGTATTAAACGCGTTAAAAGAAGATAATAGTCTTACAGTTTCAGAATTATGTAAAATATTAGACATAAAACAAACAGCTATAAATGTTGCTATAAAAGGTTTGAAAGAAAAAGGAATTATCAAACGAGTTGGTTCTAATAAGGAAGGATATTGGGATTTTTAAAATGATAATAAAATAATAAAGACTTTTTGTCAGTTTTTCTCACCCTGTATTTCATTTTTGTCTCGATGAAAAAATGAGCAAAAGTTGATGAAAACGACAAAGAACAATGAAAAATATATAAAAGAAAGTAAAACATAAGAAAAATAGGTGAGATTAACTAAAAGTCTGTAATTGTTGTTCGAAAATATATCGAGACATTTAGTTAATGTGAAGTTAGGACATCACGATGAAAAGTCCGTGATGAGACAACTTTATTTAATGAATAATTTGTTAGCATTATAAGTAGATAGGAAAGAAGAAATTATGAATAAAGAAGAATTCAAAGAGATAATTAAAAGTGATAAGTATTTAATAGATAGAAAAGATCCGACTGATGCAGAAGTTAGATTATATTTAAAAGAAGTTGATTTTCATTGTCCATTATGTGGTAAACCATTACAATCAAAAACTCAAAAAAAACAAGGCTTAAAAAAATGTGAAATTGCACATATTTATCCGAATAGCCCTACATATACGCAATACATTGAATTGGATGGTTTAGAAAGATTAGGAGAGAATTCTGAATCACTTGAAAATAAAATCGCTTTATGTAAAGATTGTCATGATGAGCAAGATTACCATACTACCAAGGAAGATTATTTGAAATTGTTAAATAAGAAAAAAGATTTAATGAATGTATTGGATATTGGTGAAGTCTTGGATAAAATGATAATACAAGAGGATATAAAAAAAATCATAAATAAACTTAATAATCTTGATTCTTCTATAAATTCAGAATTAAAATATGATCCTGTTAAAATTGATAAAAAAATAAAAGAAGAGTTCTTACTTTTAAAAAGAAAAGTTAAAAATAATGTAACTGAGTTTTATCCATTTATATTTGATGAGTTTAAAAAGAATGAAGTAATTAAAAACAATAACAGTTATGAAGTGATCTGTTCAGAAGTTAAAGCTGCCTATTTAAGTATTAAAAAAATGACAGATGATCAAAATATAATTTTTAACAAGATGGTGGAATGGTTGAAATTTAAGACTCAAGAAATAACAAATGATGCATGTGAAATAGTAATATCTTATTTTATTCAAAATTGTGAGGTGTTCGATGAAATTACCAAGTAAAATTATTAATTATGACGAATCTATAATAGGTAAATTTTCTTTTATATTAGATGAGATAAGTAATAAAGAAATTAATATTTATGAATTGTTTGACAAACTCAAAAAAAAGTTTAATAACGTAGAAGAATATTTAGTAACATTAGAAGTTTTATATCTGCTAAACAAGATAGAAATATTGGAAGATTCTGAGGTGATAAAATATGTTAAATGAAATTTACTGTGATAAATTTATACAACCTATTATTAAATTTGATAAAGGACTTAATGTTATATTAGGATCAAACTCTGGTGATAATTCGATTGGTAAATCTACAATGCTGCTAATAATAGATTATGTTTTTGGTGGAAGCACGTACTCATCTCTAAATGACATTAAAAGATATATTAAAAATCATGATATATTTTTTAAATTTACCTTTGATGATGAATCTTATTGGTTTTGTAGAACTTTCGAAGATAAAGATAATGTTTGGAAATGTGATGAAGAATATAATAAAATTAAATTGATATCATTAAAAGAATATACTGATTTTTTAATTGAAAAATATGATCTAATTATTCCAGATTCAACGTTTAGAGATACTGTATCATTATATTCAAGAATTTATGGCAAGGATAATTATAATGAGCATAATCCATTACAAATTAGTAAAGAGGGAGCTAGCAGTTCCATATTAAGACTAATTAAATTATTTAATCTTTATTCAGAGGTTAAAGAAAATGAACTAGATTATAAAGAAAAGAATGAAACAGTTGATATATATAAAAAATCACAATCAAAAAATCTTGTACCTAAAATAAATAAAAAAGATTATGAAAAAAATCAAAAAGAAATATTAGAATTAGAAGAGCAGCTACGTTTGTTAGAATTGGAAGTTGATAATAGTTTATCCGATGTAGATTCAATTATCTCAGAAAACGTTATTAGAATTAAAAGCGAATTAACTGCTGTTAAGCGTTTAAAAAATTCTGTATTGATTAAATTAGCACCACTAGATGAAAATTTAAATTACAAATTCAGTATAAGTTCTAAAGATATATTAGAATTACAAAAATATTTTCCAAATATTAATATGAAAAAAATAGAAGATGTTGAACATTTTCACAATAAGATTAATAAAATTTTTACAAAAGAAATAAAAGAAGAAATAAAATATTTAGAAAATTTATTAATCGAATATGATGAAATAATATCAGAATACGAGAAACAAATTGTGGATTTAATAGGTAATAAGAATTTGTCTAAGGGAATATTATTGAAGCATTCACAACTTCTAAATACTATCAATAAAATGAAGAAAGAAAATGAAATTTATGAACAACTGGATTTTGCGGAGAAAAACAAAAAAGATTCAAAAGCTAAATTAGAAATAGTTAAAGAAAATAAATTAACATTTATTTCTCAAAGATTAAATGATAAGATAAAAATTTTTAATAAAAAAATAATGGGTGCAGATGTTAATATTCCTACTTTAGAGTTTACTAAAACTAATTATTCATATGTAACGCCAAATGATAGTGGTACAGGAACAGCATATAAAGGATTAATTGTTTTTGATTTGAGTGTTTTAAATTTAACGCAATTACCATTTTTAATTCATGATTCAATATTATTTAAACAAGTATCGGATTCTTCATTAGAAAAAATACTTGAATTATATGAATCAAATTCAAAACAAATATTTATTGCTTTAGATAAACCTGAATCTTATACAGAAAGAACTAGCGAATTGTTATATTCGAAAAAATCAATAGAATTATCTAGAGGAAAAGAGTTATTTGGTATGTCTTGGGGATTAAAGTCGAATTAATTTAAAAAACAATGCGCGAAAAAAACAAGTCCTATTATGAGGAGGACTTATATGGATGATTTAAAACAATACGTATACGTTGATATTAATGATGAAAATATCTTTATCCGTTTTAAAAATATATTTTCACTTAAAATATCAATTAATGAAGTTACAAAAATAATTCGTTACTTATTTAAGTAATTATTTTTGTGGATTCCTATTATAAAGGAATCTCTTTTTTGGAAATTATAAATTAAGAGGAGGTAAAATATTAATGCTATTTTTCAAAAAAAGAAAGAAAACTATTGTAGCAGAACAAGATGCAATAAAAAACGATGTAGTGACTTCTAAATTAGATATAAAAGAATTAAAAAATGCTATAGAAGGAGCTAATATTAACATATTATTGGGAGCAGGATTTACAGCAAATATTTATAAACCTCTTAATAATATTGAAGATATGCTTACATATGTTGAAAGAATAGATAATCAAAATTTGAAAGATGTAATTATTTGGGAGTTTTTTAAAAAAACAATTTTACCAATGAGTAGTACAAAAATTCAGGATATGCAATTACAAGTAGAATTTTTTAAAACTATAAGAGAATTATTAACTAGAAGAGGTAACCCAGTTGTAAATAAACAGGCTAATATATTCACAACAAATTATGATGTTGTTCCTGAATTAACTGTTGAACATCTTAATTTTGATTATAATGATGGATTTAAAGGAAAAATTAATCCTAAATTCTCTACTGCCAATTATGGCAATATTTTAATTAAAAATTTAGTATCGTCAAATAATAAGGCAGAAATTGAAAGTATTAATTTATATAAAATGCATGGTTCTTTAACTTGGAGAAAATGTGAAAATTCATCAACAGATTTTAATTATGATTTTATTAATATTATAAATCAGATAAATGAAGAGTATAAAGATAAATTTCAAGATAATGAATTTGATACTATCAAACATTTAATAGAAAAGAAAGATAATCAAGCTCTTTTAAATATTTCCACAAATGGTCAAGGACTATTTAATAAACTTACAAATATTTTTAATATGGTATGGCCAACAAAACAAAAATTTCATAATACAGTATTAAATTTAAATTATTATGAATTATTAAGAATATTTTCTAACGAATTAGAAAAAAATCAATCATTATTGTTAGTATTTGGATTTTCGTTTAATGATGAACATATTTTAGAAATAGTAAAAAGATCACTTGCAAATCCTACGCTTTTAGTGTATATATTCTGCTTTACAGAAGATGAAGCTAATAAAATTTATAAGAAATTTGAAAATTGTGAAAACTTTAATAATATCAAATTTATATATGATGATCAGTCTAATTTTGATTTAGAAAGATTGAATAAAGAATTAGATAAAATATATTCATAGGTGATATTATGAAATTTAAGTTTGAAAAAGAATTAAGAGTAGGACAAGTAACTGAGATAAGAGGAAAAAAAGTAATCTGTAGAATTTTTGAAAACAAAAATGGCCCATTTGTTTTTATAAATGGTGAGATAATAAAAAATATTACAATAGGTAGTTATGTTGTAATACCTGTTGGTTATAATCTTATTGTTGGTAAAATTGAGGGTGAATTTGCAGTTGAAAAACCTAATAATAGTGTACTATATAATGAGATTGAATTAATTACAAGGAAAGTAGAAGTTTCGATTTTAGGTACTTATGACAACGACAAGTTTACATTAGGTATTTCATATATGCCTTTAATTAATTCAGATTTATATATAGCTCCTAAATACCTATTAGATAATTTATTTGTTTTCTCATCTGATAATGTTGAAGATGATGGTGGAGCTATTATTATAGGTAATGATATTGATAACAATTTGCCTGTTTCTGTTTCTGTTGAAAAATTATTTGCTAATCATATCGGTATATTTGGAAATACAGGAAGTGGTAAGTCTAATACATTAGCTTATTTGTATACAAAGCTTTTTGAAAAATATGATTTTGACTATCATAACGAATTTATTTTTTTAGATTATAGTAATGAATATAGAAACTGTTTTACAAATGATAAAACAATTATTAATTTAGGTGAAGGTGAAGATGAATTATTATATTTAGCTAGAGAAGATGTATTCAATTCAGAATTTTGGCTTAGTTTGACTGAGGCTGCCGAAAAAACTCACGCACCATTTATTAAAGAATCACTAAAAAAATATAATAATGTTTCTTCCGTTAACAAATTAAGAGAAGAATTAGAAAATATAAAAAATAAACTAATAGCTGGTGCAAAAGATGAAAAGTCTATTAATCAATTAGAACGTTATTTAGAAAAATATATAGAAGAAAATGATTTTAATAGATTTTACGGTAGTTGTTTATTCGTTGCAATTGAAAAGTTTGCTACTGCCAAAAGTCAATATTTAGATGCGAATTTTTGGTCATTAATTAATAGAATCGAATTGAATTGTAATAACTTAAAGAAATATATTAAATTTCAAAAAAGAGATACAAATTATACAAATATTTTGGTAATAAATATGAATAGATTAACATTAGATAATAAGTTAATCATTTCCTATTTAATTTCTAATAGATATTATAGATTATTTAATAATAGAAAGACTAATGATAATACTATTAATTTAATAATTGATGAAGCTCATAAAATATTATCAGTACCTCATGATTCTGATAAAACGCCATTTAAAGAATATATATTAAAAAAGTTTGAGGAATTTATAAAAGAAGGAAGAAAGTTTGGTTTTTATTTAACTATTGCTTCTCAAAGACCTTCTGATATTTCATCTATGTTTTTATCGCAAATGCATAATTATTTTATACATAGATTAGTAAATCAGAATGATATAGATAATTTATCAAATACTATTTCATTTTTAGATGAAAATTCATTTAAAATGATATCTAGTTTAAAAGTAGGATCATGTATTTATTCTGGATTAGGAGCTAAATTTCCTATTATTGTAAATATACCTAAATTGGATGAGGATATTGCTCCAAAGAGTAAAAATATTAGTATAACAACAAATGCTAAGAAGAAATAATGAATTTTATATAACTATGAAAAAAATTTAAAACAGGAGAAAATATGATAACCGGAGAAATTATAAATTTAATTTTAGCAATACTTTCTTTTATATTAGCTGCAATATCAGTTATAACAGTAGTATTGACATTAAGACAAAATAATAAAATGATTGAGGCAACAAGTAGAGCTTATATTGTAGTAAATGCACAATATATAAATTTTAGAAATCCTCAAATTGTTTTAGTTGTTAGAAATTATGGTTCAAGTGGAGCTATAATTAAAAAAATTAGTTTTGATAAAGACTTGACAAAATACACATTTGAATTAAATATGCAGCCATTTGAAGCTTTGGAAAATATGACTGTTGCTCCTAATCAAAATTTACAATGTGATATAGATAATGTAGCAATTGGACAAGATAATTTAGATGTTGTAAAGTGTAATGTTGAGTATATATCTAATGGAAAAAATTATAAAGAGGAGTTTATGATTAATTTTAAGGCAGTATCTCATAATATAGATTCGAGAGTAGATTGCAAAGATAGCGATTTGAAAGCAATTGCTTATATTTTACAAGAAAATGTAAGAAAGAATTTATAATAGTAATTTTAAAAGCTTAATTTTTGAAGATTTAGATTAACGTAGAAAACGTTAGTCTTTTTCATTTATTTATACTATAAAGTTGCTTTTATTGTTGATATATGATAAAATATGTTAAAAGATGTTAAAAAAGGAGAAAACTATGGAATTCAAAGAGAAAGTAATTTATATTCGTGCAAAGTTGAATTTGAGTCAAACTGATTTAGCAAAGATATTAAATGTATCATATGTAACAATATGTAGATGGGAATGCGGCAAAGTAACACCTACTAAAAAAGCAGAATATGCAGTTGAGCAATTATGTAAAGAAAAAGGCATCTCTTTTGAAGGAGTGAAGCAATAATGAAAAAATATAAAGTTATTGATTTATTCTGTGGTTGTGGTGGATTAAGTGAAGGTTTTAGACAAGCTGGATATGAGATTATTGCAGGGATAGATTTTAATAAAGCTGCAATAGAAACATATTCGAAAAATTTTGGTGAAAATGTTGGTCACTGTCTTGATTTATTAAATGTGGAATTAGAAGATATAAAAAAAATAATGAAAAAAACAAAAATTGATGTGATCATTGGTGGTCCTCCATGTCAAGGATTTTCATCAGCTAATAGGTATAAGATAGAAGGAGAGGATCCGAGAAATAAACTGTTCTTTGAATTTGTGAAATTTGTTGATTTTCTTCAACCGAAAGCTATAGTAATAGAAAATGTTTCTGGAATAGTAACAAATAATAATGGATATGCAAAGGATAAAATATATGAGATTTTTTCAAAGAGAGGTTATAACGTAAATCAGTAAAGAAAATCATAAAAACAATAAAAAATATCGTTAAATTATTGACAAATATCATCCATTAATATATAATGTTATGATTTAATAACGGTGATTATTATTTGGGTGGCTTGGGTAATAGAAAGGAATATAAAATGAGAAAATATGAATTTGTATCCAAAAGTGAATATCTACCAGTAAGAATAGAATTGGAGAAAATATTGAAAGAAGTCCAAAATATTATACGTGATGAATTTACTTTTCAATTTAGACTTGTAGGAAGTGGGAATAAGCATTTAATTACTAGAGAGACAAACGGAAATAAAGGTTTTGACTTTGACTATAATTTAATACTTAACCCCCCTAAATCCAGTGTTGGATATTATTGGTTGCCTAAATATGCTAAAGAAACGTTGATTAAAGCATTTAGAAAAGCTATTAAAGGAACAAACTATTCTGATCCAGAAGACTCTACTACATCAATAACAATTAAAGCTAAAGATAGTAAAAATAGTAAAATAATTCATTCATGTGATTTTGCTATAATATATTATCCAAACGATGAGCAATACAACTATTATAAATATATAAGATTTAATAAACCAACTAACTATACATGGGAAATTAGGAATATTAGTAAAAATATTGATGATAAACTAGATTGGCTTAAACATAATGTTCCAAACTATTGGAATCTTATCAAAGAACATTATCTACATTTAAAAAATACAAATAAAGATAAAAACAAGCATTCATTTCAACTGTATTATGAAACAATAAATAATTTATATAATGAATATCACAATTTAGGAATTAAAAATATTTACAGCATATATAATTAAGGTTATTGATTAAGTGTTAACATTCAATCATTCTCCTTTACATCAGTTCCATAATATGTTATACTTATTATACCAAACAAGTAAATAAAAGTTAACAAACTAACAAACCAAGTGTCCAAAAATCAAGGGTTAATTGGACACTTTTTTCACGTAAAGTTGACACTTGTGAAAGTAAAATTAGACACTTTGTCATAGTGGAATTGGACACTTGAGCATCATCTGTCCAAAAAGTGTCCAAAAATGATTCTGAAGAAGTAATAAGTAAAATAGCTGATAAGTTGCCTATTATAGGCTTCCTATCGGCTTTTTTTGTTGATTTGTATTAGGAAATGGTGGAATTATAGCAGTACTGGATGGTGTTAATGCAGCAATTAGGCATGCGGGCAGTCTAGAATCTGGACACTATTCCCCAAGAGCAGTGCGACAACTTCGTCCTAATGAGAATCAAAAAAATCATAACCACGGATTCGAACCATTATTTTACGGGATTTGAATCTTTGCTTCTTACGGGGTTTGAACAAATAAGGGATAATGATTTAATAGTAATACGATGGTTATTACCATTATCGGCTACTAAACATGAAGATATTATTACGAGATTTTATAAATTTATATTGAAATCGCTTGCATTTTTTACCAAATTATGGTATGGTATAGTTAAAAAGATAAAAAGTTGTTTCTAGGATATGTGGGGATTATAGACAATATCGAAAATAAATGTAATAATGAAGAAACACTCTCCTAGAAAGGGGAGTTTTTTGCAATAAAAACATATAATATTAAGGAGATATTGCTTATGTTGAAAATTTATTTAGTAAATAGGGTGATTATCTTGGAAAGTGTTCTTAATGAAATAAAAAATGAAAGAAGTGAAAAAAATTAAAGTTATTTTAATAGGGATGGTTTTGATTGTGACTAGTGTGTTTAGTAGTGGTTGTAATAATATAAAGTACAATGCAAAACTATATAGTAATGTTGGAGAATGGATTGATAAAAGTTTTCTTAACGAAAATAAGGTTAAGGCTTACTATTCAAATGAAAATTATGTAGAAGGAGTAAGTTATCCAGATGAACAATATATTTATGAAAATGATGCTCCAGAAAAAAGATTTTTTATTTTTGAAAGTGATTTTGAATTTAAAAAAATTTTTGTTAATTGTGAAGAAAAAATTGATTTTAGTAAGGAAATAGTTATTTTATATATTTTTGCTGATGTGAATTTTAAAATTGATTATGAATTAAAATGAGGTAATTAAATATGAAAAAAACAAAATTTATTTAAAATAAATAGTCTAGAAATAATTATCAAAATATTTTAGATAAAACTAATTTTGAAAAGTGGTGAAATGCTATGAATAAAGAATGGTCAGATTTAAACAAAAAGTTTCAAAATGAAATCTCAAAAAAAGCAACTTTCAATGATGGAATTAATACTTTATTAGAATTGCGAAGTTTATTATTTAAACAAGTGAAAAGATATGGACATTTAGATGAGGAAAAATTAGCTACAATTGCCTATCCTTTTAGAACTGGGTATGATAGTAAGAGTATAGCTTATTCGATTTACCATATTGCTAGAATTGAAGATCTAGTTTTAAATACTTTAATTTTAAAAGTAGAACCGATATTTAAATGGTATAAAGATTTATTAAATCTAACAATTACTACTACAGGAAATGAATTAAGTGGTGAGAAATTAGAAGAATTCTCTCATAAAATAAATAAGAGAAACTTATTTGATTATATTGACGAAGTTTATCATGCTACCAATAAATATTTGCTTTCATTAACATACGAAGATTTAAAAATAAAGTTTATTTTAGAAGATAAAGAAAGATTATTAAATAGTGGTACAGTTCATTGTGATTATATTGAATTAATAGATTACTGGTCTTCTAGAAATATTAAAGGATTACTACAAATGCCTTTTTCCAGACATTGGATAATGCATATAGAAGCATGTGAAAGGATAAAAGTGAAAATGGGAGAGTAAAACTTTAGTATAAATAGAAAATACAATACTAAAGTGAAATACGTAAAATAAATCGGTCTGAGAAATTAAAAACTTGTGATAAAAATATTCAATTAATGGGCAAAATAATATAAGCTAAAATTAGCAAAATTATTAAAGTGACACAGAAGAACATGTATTTAGACTTGTTATTATGGTTGTATTATTTAACACCTAAATATAAGCGTTTTCAAACTGCATTCATTAGGTTTTGCTACATATAAGATATTAAATGGTTTGATATAAAAGTATTAGACCTTTTTTCTTTACAATATAAACCATTTTAAAACGTCTTAATAAAATTAACTCATATACAGATGTTTCTTGAAAACTTGAAAAATATAGGAAAAAATGAGAAAATGGTTAAACGATATTTGAGAACATTAACACTTGTAAAATAAAAAGCTATGTAGTATAATATAAACAATAGATTGATTTTTAAAAAAACTGACTATTTCATTGTTATATTAATGTATAAAAAGTCACCTTTTAGGCATTTAAATTGTTTTATATGTGAAGGAAAATTATTACATTGTTATTAGTAGTATTATTTGGTGCTAGTTTGGTTGGGGGTAATAATACAATAGGTGAAACAAATAATCAGAAGTGGTACATGAATAAAGTATTTTAGTAAATGAAGAAGGTTTTATAGAAGGATATTATATTGTAAAAAATAAAGTATATATTGGTTTACTTATTTTAAGAGTCTTATTCTATAAAGAAGGAAGATTAGTTAGAGCCTACTATATAAATATCAATGAAGGAACTTATGATTTTTATAAATACGACTTTAATATAACAACAAAGTCATGTGTGAGTTAATATATAGTAGTAGTGATTCATATAATAATAGTGAAAACGTATACCATTTCTAAGACAATATTATTGTTATACATATCATTAAACCTCTCTTAGAAAAGGAGAGCTTTTTGTACTAAAAACATATAATAGGGGGTGTTATATATGCTTAAAATTTATTTAGTAAATAAGGTGATTATCTTGGAAAGAATTCTTAATAAAAATAATAATCTTGAAAGGGGCGATATAAAATGAAGAGATTATTTATATTTTTTATGAGTTTAATGTTTGTAATGTGCTTAGCAGGGTGTGATAATGTAAACAAAGATGATTTTGAGAGCTTTATTAATGTGAATAAAACAAATGTTAAAGTTGGAGAGACTATTAAAATTACTGCTTCTATAAAAAACAATAGTAATAAAAGTATCAAAATAAAAGCAAATCATACCGATGTTCAAAAAATTGAAGATATTATAATGATAGGGGTATTTACTGAATTTGAGAACCATGATTTTATAGTAAATTCTAAGGGGGGAACATTAAAAAGTTTTAAATTTAAAAAAAATACTTTACTTGAAAAAGAACTAGAATATAAAGTCACATCTTTAAATAATCTTGAAATAGAAGCACAATTCTGTTTTTATATTAAAAATGAATTGATAATTATTAAAAGTGATATTATAAATATAATTGTGGAGAAGTGATATGAAAAAGATATTTAAAATAATATTATTTTGTTTAATTTTTTTCGTGGTTATTATATGTTCAAATATAAATAGTGCCTTTGCGTTTGATGATGATAGTTTATATTATGAAAATTGTAATAAAAGTATTTTGATTCTTAATGACGCTATACAACCATTTAAAATTGAAAATAGATTTAGAAGCGGACTTTTAAGTAACGCTTATTCTGATAATTATGCAGGTTCCTATCTAGATGATAGTGGATTATTAAATATTGGCTATGTAGATGAAGTAGAATTACCAACATATGATAATCAAGTAATTTATGTTAAAAAGGATTATTCGTATAATCTGTTATTAGAAATTCAAAATGCAATTACTTGTAAAATGATTGAATATAATGTAAGTTCTGTAGCATTAGATGAATATTCTAATGAAGTTGATGTTTGTATAAATGATCAAGAAAGTCGCAATTTGTTGATTTCATATTTAAAGGAAATTAATTTATTTTTTTCTGATGCGATAAACATTATAATTGAAAGTGAAAATGAAATAATTCCTCATAAAAAAACTGCATATGGAGGTGACACAATTAATGATTCTGTAATGTTTTTTCTTTATAGCTATGGAACTATTTGTGTAAATGCATATGACAATGATACTGGAAAATATGGAGTTTTAACAAATGCTCATGTTGCTGATGCTAATACAACGATGTACCATAATGGTAATTTTTTACAAGGTAGTAAACTTGGAACTGCCACAAAAAGACAACATAGTGGGACAATAGATGCAGCTTTTGTTCCATTTGAAGATCAAGATAATTGGGAAGTTACAACTCATGCTAGAATGGGTGATGATGTATATAATAATATAAAATTAGGTAGTCGAGAATTAATTATCCAAGGTGCTCCAGTAAGAAGACTTGGACAAACAACAGGAAATACAACAGGTCATATCTTAAGTACTAATTATAATTGTAATATAAGTTATGATGGCGTTCCAACAATAATTACTAATACCATAAAGTATTCAACAGATTCAGAAGGTGGCGATAGTGGCGGTCCTGTATATTTCAATGGTGGTGGACAAAATTTATTTTTAATTGGAATGCACTTTGCAGGGCCTACTGATCCTACAATTGAATATGGTGTTGGTTGCAATATTTTTAATGTAATAGATGAATTTAATATTACTCCTATGTTAAATGGTACAATTTACGAAACAACAGATTTAAATGAAAATGAGATTAGAATAGATAAATTGAATCCTATTATTCCAATTTCTACTGATTCAGTTAGTACTAAATTTGTAATTCCAACGTATCTGAATGGGAAAATAGTTACTGAAATAGGTGAAGCTGCATTTGAAAATCAAGTTAATGTAACTGAATTTGTTTTACCGGATTACTTAAAAATGATACGAAATTCAGCATTTAAGAATTGTTCTAATTTAACTAGTATAACTATACCAGATACAGTAACGCATCTAGATTCAAATGCTTTTGAAAATTGTTCATATTTGCAAAACGTGACTTTATCAAATAATCTAACTTCAATAGGAAATTCAGCATTTAAAGGTTGTAGTAGTCTTTCCAATATAACTATACCGAATAGCGTTACATATCTAGATTCAAATGCTTTTGAAAACTGCTCTTATTTACAGTCAGTGATATTATCAAATAATCTAACTTCAATAGGAAGTTCAGCATTTAAAGGTTGTAGTAGTCTTTCCAATATAACTATACCGAATAGTGTTATACATCTAGATTCAAATGCTTTTGAAAACTGTTCTTATTTACAGTCAGTGATATTATCAAATAATTTATTTGCTATTGGAAATTCAGTATTTAAAGGTTGTGCAAGTTTAGGAAACATTATTTTACCATCAAGTGTTCAACATATAGATTCAAGTGCTTTCGAAAATTGTACTTATTTAACTGAAGTTAAAGTATTAAGAGAAATAGCAGATATAACACATTTGGGTGAAAAAGTGTTTGATGGATGCTCAAGTTCTCTTCAGATTATTGTACCCCAGAATAGATTGGCCGAATATAAAAATAAAGTATATTGGTCTAGTTATAAAAATAAAATTATTCCTGACAACAATCATTTTGATGATATTAATTTACATTGCTTAGTTGAAAATTCGGAAAACGTTTCATTAAATGTAGGATGTAATAAATTATATTTGCTAAATGTTGAGTGTAATAAATCATATAAATTTTTTACAAATTCTAATACTGAAATTATTATTTACGATGAAAATTTTGAAAAGCTTTACACTGGAGAAAACATATTATATTCATATTTAAGTGTTGGTACTTATTATTTAGATATTAGATATAAGACGAGTATTATTAGTGGTAATATTACTATTAATTATGAATTGCGATGGAAACATAATGGTGAGCAAGTTTATTATAATGATGAACATAATTTATTGACACATTTACATAAAACAGCAGAAGGAACATATCTGAATAAATTATATTACATAAATAATAAAGGAGCAGGGTTTTATAAATTTTACTTAAATGGTGCTGGCGTTGATGGTGCATCAATTATGTATGAAGCAGGTTCAATTACTATTTACAATGAAAGTGATAGGTTAGAGACACAAGTTTTAAATAAATATCCAAATTCAAATACATTAGCTTCCTCAGATGATGGACAAAATATAATGTATGTGTATTTGCCTAGAAATGGGTATTTTTATATTAATATTTTAATGCCTTCAAATAATTATGAATTTTTAAAATGTACTATTTCTTCAGTTGAAAGTGAAGTGATAGACCTATTTAATCTATCAGAATCGACTAATGATGAAGTGCCAATTTTAGATTCTGAAACAACAAAAGGCGACTATATTAAAAAAATATATTTAGAACAAGCAGGTAAGTTTACAGTAGATTATTCATATAGTGGTTTACAAAGTAATGAGATTTTATTCGTTCTAAGTAAATTAAATTATAATAGTTCTTCAAATACCTATTCAATTGAAACCCTAATTTCACAATTGATGGATGGTACAAATGATACATTTACTTCTACATTAAATTTAACTGATGGTATATACTTTGTTGGATACTTCAATAAAGATGATGATGCTGCGTTTGATGTGAGATTTAATAGACTTGTTACTCAATATGATTCTACATTATTATATACAGATCCAGATGCTTATACTGATTGTGGTAGTATGATAAATGTTTATGAGCAAGATATTGTTTCATACAATAGAAGTTATAGAAGTACAACAATTGTAAAAGGATTTACAAGAGTAATATATTTTAAAGCAAATCAAGTTACTCAAGCATCAAGACAAGATTATTACTGGTATTCAAATGATGAATCAGTTGCAACGATATCTATTCATGGAACAGTGCTTGGTGTAGGTATTGGAACTGTTAAGATAATGGCAGTAAATATTGATAACCCATCAATTGTATTTGTTAAGGAGTTTACAGTAATAAACGATTCAAATGTAAATGACGATGAAATTGTTTATGAAATTAGTGATACACATAATATAAATGATGGAACTTATAAACTAGGACTTAATGTTCAAAATTCACCATTCCCAATGACACAATATTATACTTGGGAAGTTGTATCAAAATCAAGTTCAATTACAAGTGTAACCATTGATGCATGGGGTAATGTAACAATTGATGGAACTGGTTGGATTATAATAAAAGGTAGTGATTATGTGTATAATCCAAAATATAGTGTTGTTTTAAACTTGATTGTTGAGAATGAATAAATTTTTATAATATATTAGGAGTTAGTAGAAATGCTAACTCTTTTCTATATGAAATATTTAGCACTGAAACTATCTAAAATAAAACATTACCACTATATGCAAAAGCATATAGTGGTACACACACAAAAGTTTGTCAAAAAGTTTTCTAATGTTTAAAAGTTCAATAAAATAAACTAAGATGTTAAATTAAATCCCACATTGTTGCTTTTTAAGGATGTGTTAAAACCTGTATCTATATTTAGACAAATCTAAATCAAAACTTCCTTTTTCAGACTTTTTATTCATAAAAGAAACTTTGGTGTTCAATTTGTCTATGCTAAGAAGAATTTAAAATTGCGAAAGTTGATTACTTCATTATAATAAAATAAAGCGTTAAAAATTAAATTTTTAATTAATTAAGATATTGAATTTGATGGATAAGATATAGTAAGAAAGCAGGATTTTATTTTTATAACATGTCTTTCAAATATATAATTTTTAAAAATTATTAAAACAAAAAAATTTCCAAAATTAGAAAAAATATTCTTGAATATTCTAATTTCAAGTGTAAAAAATAATGTTGAAATAAAATGTTTTATAACAATATAGAACTTTTATAATTTTTACAAGAAGGAGGAAATTTATGAAAAAATTTTTATTATGTGCAGTATGCTTATTTACTTTAATTGGTATTGGAACAGGATGTAAAAAACACAAAATAACTGGTATTGAAGTTACAAATCATCAGTTAGTTGTATTAAAAGGAACAGAGTTAAGCGGATTAAAAGTAAATACTATTTTTGATGATGAATCAAAAGGAGATCTTGTTGATGTTACTTCTAGTATGATTTCAGGTTATGATAAAAATAAAACAGGTAATCAAGAAGTAAAAATAACTCATGAAGGTCAAGAATTTACTTATACTATCTTTGTGGCAGATAAAATCATTAACAATGCAACTGAGTTGAGAACAGCTTTACAAAATCAAAAAGATGGTGAGGCATTAGCACTTAAGAGTGGAACGTATAGTATTGATCGTGATGAAACAACTCAATATGAAAATCAAACAGGTTTTTATTTTTTGGTTACCGCAAATAATTTAACATTAAAAGGAATCGGGGATGTTACCATTAAAAGCACAGTTGAAACACCAAATACGGCATGGGCTAATCAAAATTTTGTCACAATAGTTGGCAATAACACGACAATTGATGGTATCAACTTTCAATGTAAAAAAGAACCAAACAAGGTTATTGAAATACTAGGAAAAAATACAACTCTAAAAAACATTAAAATTGAGCCTATGGATACAACAAAATATGCAGGTAGTATTTATTTAAGTACAAAAGAAGGAAATACAACACTTGAAAATGTTAGTTTAAAATATGGTCGTATTACGACAACAGGGGCTACAGGTTCTACTTTAACACTAAAAAATGTTACTATTGATTTTGCAGGAGCATATTTAGACGACACAACAAAAGAATCAACATATTGGGGATTTGATAATTCACGTTCTAAAATTACTGTTAATGCAACAAATAGTAAGATTATTGTTTCAAAAGAATTTAAAGCAGCAGAAAACTATCAAGAATTTAAAGATCAATTACCTACTGGTTTAACAGTAGAAGAAAATAAATAATTATTTATTTAGAATATACCTTATGATAAATTCATAAGGTATATTTTTCATTGAAAAAGTATAGAAATGATATATTATTTGAAATAGAATACTTGCATAAAAGAAAAAAATAAATAAAATATATGATATAATTAATCTTATAGAGAGGAAGGAATGTTTATGCAAAATAATGACAGAAATAATTATAAAAAAATTAATGGAAGATACGATATAAGATTAAATAATATTATTAAAACTTTATTGATAGTATGTCTTATTTTTACATTGCTTTATCTTTTCATCTATATTTTTGCTGTTTTAATGCAAAATCTATTATTAGAAATATATTTTTCTTCTAGAAGTAATGATAATAAAGTTTTTATTATTCCACTTATTCAAACAGAAAATTTTATAGTTATTTTTATCTCTATTCTTTTTTCTATTATATTTTTAAATGATAATATTAGCAATAGTCAAATAACTGTGTTTGAAACCATATCTATAATCATTGTATCGCTTTTTTTAATAAATATAACTTCGGTTACTAGTTATATTGAAACTTGGCTTCATTCAAAGTTAAAAGACCAATATTATTATAATTATATAGCAATTAAAAGGTTTATAGACAATTTTGATTGGATGGTAAGAGCAGGAGCAATTTCTCTTATTTTTGCTCAAGTTATTATTTTTATTAAAAAAATAATTTTAAAATATGAGTTATAAAAAATATTTTAATATATCAAAAGGAATATAACGAGATAAAAAAATTATCTATCAAAATGACTTCCATTTTTTAATATAATAATGTATAATAATGGTGATTAAGGAAAAAATAACCTTAAGCAAAGAGAATTATATAAATTAGGAGGAAAAAATGAGAAAAGTTAAAGTTGTTCAATATGGATGTGGAAAAATGGCAAAGTATATTTTGCGTTATCTACATGAAAAAGGAGCCGAAATTGTAGGTGCAATTGATGTTAATCCTGCAATTATTGGAATGGATGTTGGTGATTTTGCAGAAATTGGAATGAAACTTGGTGTCACTATCCAAAATGATGCAGAAAAAGTTTTAGATGAATGTGATGCTGATGTTGCAATTGTAACTTTATTTAGTTTTATTCCAGATATTTATAAACATGTAGAACAATGTGTAGAAAGAGGAATAAATGTTATTACTACTTGCGAAGAAGCCATTTATCCATGGACAACATCAGCTGCTTTGACTAATAAAATTGATTTACTGGCAAAAGAAACAGGATGTACTGTAACAGGTTCTGGAATGCAAGATATTTTTTGGATTAATATGGTTGCTCTTGCTTGTGCTGGTTGTCATAATATTACTAAAATTAAAGGTGCTTATAGTTACAATGTTGATGAATATGGTTTAGCACTTGCTAATGCCCATGGATGTGACTTAACAGAAGAGGAATTTGAACAACAAATAGCACATCCTAGTGAATTTGCAGCATCGTATGCTTGGAATGCAAGTGAAGCAATTGCCAATAAATTGGGATTAACCATTCAAAGTATTACTCAAAAAAATGTTCCATATGTGGCAAAGGAGGATATTTATAGCGAAACGTTAGGAAAAACAATTAAAGCAGGACGTTGCATTGGAATGTCTTCAGTAGTTACAATTCAAACTCTTCAAGGAATTACAATTGAGGAGGAAACAATAGGAAAAGTATATGGTAAAGATGAAGGAGATATGTGTGATTGGGAAATTACGGGTGAGCCAAATGTAAAATATCGAGTGGATAAACCAGCAACTGTTGAACATACTTGTGCAACCATCGTCAATCGAATACCATCATTGATAAATGCTGAAGCAGGCTATGTAACTGCGGATCAGTTAGATGAAATAGAATATTTAACTTATCCTATGTCATTTTATATAAAAGATGATGAATAAAACACTTGATTTAATCGAAAATTGAAGTGATAAAATAAATGTAGACACAAAAAAAAGTGTCTACATTTTTATTTTATGATATTAATTTTGATGAATGAGTGAATTATCTGAATAAACCAAAAGGTGAAAAAAGCAGAATTTATTCCAATGTTCCTAAAGGAAACTTGTATCATTCTAGAGCGATAGAAATAATAATTATAGATACAATACGGATTTATAATCAAAGAAAACCTTATGGTTGGACTTGTTATGTAGATATATTTAAATAATGAAATAATATTGTCTGATGTAAAACCTTTAAAATATGGATTTAATTTAAAAAAACATTTTGAATGGTATCAATTATTTTTACAAGAAAAAATAAAAAGAGGATATAAAGACCTTGATTGTTTACTCCGATTAAGGCTCTCTATATTTCTTAAGAGTTTTTAACAAACTATATGAAAATTATACTATCAAACAATCAATAATTGAGTAGCAACGTTTACTATTAATCCTGTCATTAGGTCTTTCAATAATTGGATAAAAAATGAATGATATAAGGATTTTAAAAATTATATATTTGAAGATATTAATATAACTATTAAAAACAATATTAAATATTATAATAGGTAAACATTAGTTTATTCATTAAAATATAAAATCCCAATTCAGTATAGATTGAACTGGGATTAATATAATGTTTTTTGTGTTTCTTTTTTCTTGATGATTTCACCTATTTAGGAGTGTTTTTTATTAACAAACACCTTGAGCAAGCATAGCACTAGCAACTTTTTTGAAACCACTAATATTTGCACCAAGTACCATATTATATTTGTTACCATAATGTGTGGCACAATCTATAACTTCTAGAAAAATATTTTCCATTTGGGTTTTGAGTTTTTCATCTACTTCTTCAAAACTCCAAGCATAACGCATTGAATTTTGACTCATTTCAAAACCAGATACCATTACTCCACCAGCGTTTGCAGCCTTAGCTGGACCAAATAAAATATTATGAGTTATTAAATAATTAGTAGCTTCAATTGTACATGGCATATTCGCTCCTTCTGAAACAGCAATGACTCCATTTGCAACAAGAATTTTTGCATCAGTTAAATCAAGTTCATTTTGGGTAGCACAAGGTAAAGCGATGTCACATTTAATTTTCCATATATCTTTAGGAGATGCTTTAAAAATAGTAGTATTGTCAAAGGTAAGATATTCGCTAATTCTAGCTCTTTTTACTTCTTTTAAATCTTTTAAAATTTCAAAATTTAAACCATTCTCATTATAAATATATCCACTAGAATCACTCATTGCAATAACAGTAGCACCTAGTTCTTGAGCTTTTTGCATAGCATATAAAGCGACATTACCAGAACCCGAAATAATAACTTTTTTGTTTGCAAAAGAGGTATGATTCATTACTTGTAACATTTTATTGGTATAATAGCATAAGCCATAACCTGTAGCTTCAGTTCTGCCTAAACTACCACCATAACTTAAGCCTTTGCCTGTTAAAACACCAGTAAATTCATTTTTTAATCTCTTATATTGACCAAACATATAGCCAATTTCTCTAGCACCGGTTCCTATATCGCCTGCGGGAACATCTGTATTCGGACCAATATGGCGATATAATTCATTCATAAAACTTTGACAAAAATGCATAATTTCGGTATCGCTTTTTCCTTTCGGATCAAAATCACTACCTCCTTTGCCTCCACCCATTGGAAGACCTGTAAGAGCATTTTTAAGGGTTTGTTCAAAGCCTAAAAATTTAACAATACTTTGGTTAACGGTTGGGTGCAATCTAATTCCTCCCTTATAAGGACCAATTGCTGAGGAAAATTCAACTCTAAAACCTCTATTTACATGAACGAATCCTTTATCATCTATCCATGGAACACGGAAAGTAATTATTCTTTCGGCTTCTACAAACCGTTCTACGATTCCATTTTTTTCAATTGCATCATTTTCATTAACAAATGGTTCAATTGAATCAAGTACTTCATAGACTGCCTGTAAAAATTCTGGTTCATTTGCATTTTTAACTTTAACATTTTCATATATTTCACATAAATATTTATTTGTCATCTGATTCCTCCTTGCATAAATGATTTATTCTTAAATATTATAACATAAAAGTTAAGCAATTGTGAAATAATATGCAAATTTTTTGTTTTTGAAATAAATACAAATGTCTTGATATTGAAAACAAAATGTGATATAATGTAACAAAATTGAGGTGAAGTATGTATACTAGTACGAGAAAAAAATTAAATATAGATGCGAGTGAGGCCATTATTAGAGGTATCAGTGAAGAGGGGGGGCTTTTCATTTTTCATCATATAAAACCATTTTTATTTAATAAAAATTTTAGTTTATTATCTTATCAAGAAATGGCCGAAAAAATTTTGACTTTTTATTTAAATGATTTTACCAACGAAGAAATTAAACAAGTAATTGCCAAAACATATACAGCAGTTAATTTTAAGAACAAGATTATTGGAATGAAAAATTTGAAAGAGTTTAGTTTTTTAGAATTATATCATGGTCCTACCCTATCTTTTAAAGATATGGCTTTAACGATGTTACCGAATTTAATAGAAGTAGCTAAAGTAAAACAGAATGATTGTCTTGAAACCCTTATTTTAACTGCCACTTCTGGTGATACTGGTGGGGCAGCATTAGCAAGTTTTGGCAAAACTGATAATAATAAAATTATCGTTTTATATCCAATAGATGGAGTAAGTTATTTTCAAGAAAGGCAAATGCATTTTTATACAAATCAAAAAGCAAGGCTTATAGGGATAAAAGGTAATTTTGATGATTGTCAAAATATTGTAAAAACAGTTTTTACTAGTATGAATAATTTAAGAAATATTAAACTTTCTTCAGCCAATTCAATAAATATAGGTAGATTGCTTCCTCAAATTATTTACTATTTTTATGCATATTTTAAAATGGTAAACCAAAATGAAATATTGTATGGAGAAAGCATCAATGTAGTTGTACCAACGGGAAATTTTGGTAATATTTTGGCTTGTTATATAGCAAAAAAAATGGGTTTGTTTATTAATAAAATTATTTGTGCTAGCAATGAGAATAATATTTTAACGGATTTTTTTAATACTAAAATATATAATTGTAATCGTCCTTTTTATTTAACCAATTCTCCTGCAATGGATATTTTAATCTCATCAAACTTGGAAAGATTGTTATTTATTATTACAGATGGAAATTATAAACTTGTTGATAAATTGATGAAAGATTTAAAAGAGAAAAACAGTTTTTATTTACCAAAACAGTATCATTCCCAAATAGATGATTTTCTAGCATATTCAATTTGTAATAAGGAAACTCTTTTTTATATAAGGGATTGTTTTGAAAAATATAATTATTTAATTGACCCTCACACAGCTGTAGCATATGGTGCTTATTTGAATTTAAAAAATAAATTAAAGGGGAAAACGCTAATTATAAGTACTGCAAGTCCTTTTAAATTTATTGATACAGTAAATGAGGTTTTTAAAATTGAGGAAAAAGATTTTACGTTAGCAGAAAAAATTGCTGAAAAAAGTGGCAACAAAATTCCTGATGTACTAAAAGAAATTTATGAAGGTACTTTTCAACAAGAAGTATGGTGTAAGGAAGATGCTTGCGAAAAACTAAAAAAGTTAATAGGTGAGTTAGATGAAAATTGTTAGAACTTTTGCGACTTCCGCAAATTTAGGTCCTGGTTTTGATTGTCTTGGTATTTGTTTTGATTTATATAATGAATATGAATTTTTTCTTTCCGATAAGTATACAATTGAAGGATTTAGTGAAAAATTTTCAAATCCTAGCGACAATCTTATTGTTAAAAGTTATGAAAAAGTTTTTTTATTAAAGAATAAGAAGATTCAATTTTTAACAATTAGGCAAAAGATTCAAAATATTCCTGTATCAAGAGGTCTTGGCAGTAGTGCATCATGCATAGTTGCAGGTATCATAATGGCCAATGAAATTCTTGGTGGTATTTTGTCCAAAGATGAAATTTTTCAAATTGCAAGTATGATTGAAGGACATCCGGATAATGTTGCTCCTTTAATATTTGGTGGTTTCACCTGTAGTTTTCAAGAAGATAAGTATCATTATATTAATCTTGATGTAGCGAGTAATTTGCAATTTTTTTTCCTCATTCCTAATTTTGAATTATCTACTGAAGTAGCTAGGGCTTCATTACCGAGTTGTGTTTTATTAGAAGAGGTAGTATCTACTTTATCGCATAGTATTTTGATGGTAAAAGCGTTAGAAAAGGGGGACTTTTCTTTATTAAAAATGGCAAAAAAAGATCTCATTCATGAGCCATATCGATACCAATTCATTGATCCAAAGAAAGAAATGAGAAAGATATTAGAAGATTATGAAGATATAGTAGGTTTAATTAGTGGGGCTGGACCAAGTATACTTTTAATTAGTGAACAGGATATTAAAAATAAATTTAGTATTAAAAATTGGCAATTAGTAAGTGTCAAAATTTCTAACGTAGGAGCGTATGTATATGAGAGATAGTGAATATTTGATTGTCCACAAATCAATTCTTCCTCCATATTTTGAACAGGTCATTGCTGCAAGAGAGTTGATAAACAATCAAAAAATTAATATTTGTGATGCATGTAAAATGCAAAGTATTAGTCGTTCTACTTACTATAAGTACAAAGATTTTATTTTCAGACCGACAATAGATAGCGGAAATAAAGCCCTTTTTGCTATCAAAACGATTGATGAAAAGGGAATTCTATCTTCTATTTTACAAATCATATATGATAATAGTGGAAATGTCATTTCAATTAATCAAGATGCTCCCATTGATAAAAGTGCATATATTACTATGATGATTGATATAAGTGATTTAAAAATTGATTTAGAATCTTTACAAAAATTAATATCTTTCTGTTATGGTGTAAAATCAATTGATATAATGGGGGTAGAATAATGAAGAAAGCAAGAATTGCTATTTTAGGTTATGGAGTTATTGGTAAGGGAGTCTTTAAGATATGCTTAGAAAAAGAAGAAATTGAGGTTATAAAAATATTTGATTATAAGGAAAATTTCGATAAGCAATATGCCAATCTCTTTACAGATAATTTAGAAGATATTATCAATGATAATAAGATCGATATAGTTGTTGAAGTTTTAGGTGGATATGATTTTGCTAAAAAAGCCTGTGTTCTCACGTTAAGTAAACACAAACATCTAGTAACTGCTAATAAGGAAATTGTCGCAAATGATATTGATGAGTTGACTAAACTTGCAAGGGATAATAAAGTTTCTTTTTGTTATGAGGCAAGCGTAGGTGGAGCCATTCCTATTATAAAAAATTTGAAAGAACTTACTTTAGTGAATCGTATTCAAAAAATTATTGGAATTTTAAATGGGACAACAAATTATATTCTTAGTAGAATAAGTGAGGGGATGAGTTTTGAGGAAGCCTTGAAATTAGCTCAAGAAAAAGGATTTGCAGAAAAGGATCCTACTGCTGATTTGGAAGGTTATGATATGATGCGAAAAATTGCTATTTTATCAGATATTGCTTGGAATACTAAAATTAATATTCATGATATAAAGCATTCCTCGTTTAGTCTTATTCACAATTATGATATGAAGAAAAATTATCAAACAATGAAGTATGTGTGTGAAGCTTTTAAAGATAACAATAAAATATTCATTTCAGTAGGTTTAATGGAATTGGATAATCAAGAAGTATTATGCAAAATCAACGAGGAAGACAATGGTGTAATTGTTGAAACCTCTTTAGCCGATAAACTGGTTTTTATTGGCAAGGGGGCTGGTAGTTTGCCGACTGCTTCTGCAATAGTTAGCGATATCTATGATATTATCAATCAAAGAGTATTAGATACTTATGATAATTTCAATAAATATGTAATTAATGAGGTGCAATAATGAAAAAATACAATTTAGCAATTGTGGGAGTTACAGGACTTGTAGGACGAATGTTCTTAAAAATTTTAGATGAATATCATTTTCCTTTTCATCAATTACTCCTCTATGCTTCAAAGAAAAGTGCTGGTAAGAAAATAGTTTTTAAAAATAAAGAGTATATTATTAGAGAATTAAGCGAGGAAGCTTTTGATGATGTTGATATTGTTTTATTTAGTGCTGGTAGTAAAGTCTCTCAAGAATATGCACCTTTAGCTGTTCAAAAAGGTGCATATGTAATTGATAATTCAAGTGCTTGGCGAATGGATGATAATTGTGCCCTAGTAGTACCAGAAGTGAATATGGATGATATTTTTGTGAAAAGTAAAATAATAGCAAATCCTAATTGTTCAACAATTCAGGCAGTTTTACCACTAAAAATTTTAAATGATCATTTTGGCATCAAAAGGGTAACTTATACAACTTATCAAGCGGTAAGCGGTTCTGGTCAAAAAGGAATTGAAGATTTAAAAAGAACGAAAAATAATCATACCAATATATTTTATCCGTATGATATTTCTAAAACGTGTATACCAGAAATTGATGAATTTTTAGATAATGGTTATACAAAAGAAGAAATGAAAATGATAAATGAAACAAGAAAGATTTTACATTTAGAAAATTTACCAATTGTTGCCACTTGTATTAGAGTTCCTGTTGAAAATTGTCATGGAGTTTCTATGACAATTGAACTTGTAAAAAAATTTGAAATTGAACAGATAAAACAAGTTTTACAACAACAAGATGGAATTATTGTTTATGATGATGTACAAAATCATAAATATCCTAATTCAATTATTGCGAATAATCAAGATAAAGTTTATGTTGGACGAATTAGAAAAGATTTATCAACTGAAAATGGAATTGTGTTATATTGTGTAGCTGATAATATTAGAAAGGGTGCCGCTAGTAATGCAATACAAATTGCAATGGCTTTGATAAAAAAATTATGATAAAAGTAGCAAAATTTGGTGGTTCTAGTTTAGCAAATAGTGAGCAATTTAAAAAAATAAAAAAAATTATTTTTGAAGATCAAACAAGAAAGATTATTGTCGTATCGGCGCCAGGTAAACAAAATAAAGATGATCATAAGATAACTGATTTACTTTATCTAATCTATGCGCATTTAAAATATGGAGTTGACGCAAACAATATTTTTGATATTGTTAAAAGTAGATATGTAGAAATTAAGACAACATTAGCATTAGACATTGACCTTGAAAAAGAATTTGCTATACTAAAAGCAAATCTAAATCAAAAGATAAGTGAAGAATTTTTAGTTAGTAGAGGAGAATATTTTTGTGCAAAATTATTAGCAGAATACATAGGCTATACATTTGTTGATGCCAAAAATTTGATTTATTTTGATTATAATGGGAAATTAGATGAACAAAAAACCAAAGATGCATTAATAAATCAATTCATAAAAACTAAAACAATTGTTATACCTGGTTTTTATGGTTCTTACCCAGATGGGAATATTCATCTTTTTTCAAGGGGAGGTTCAGATGTCACAGGTGCGGTAGTCGCAAAGGCTCTTTCAGCAGATCTTTATGAAAATTGGACCGACGTTTCAGGATTTTTGGTAGCAGATCCTAAAATTGTTAATTATCCTAAAAAGATAAAAGAGATTTCTTATGAAGAATTACGCGAATTATCATACATGGGTGCGCATGTGCTTCATGAAGAAACTATTTTTCCTGTGCAAGAATTAGAGATTCCGATTAGTATTAAAAATACCAATCGTCCTGATGATGAAGGTACAATTATTTCTTCTAACTGTCAGGATTCTTCACAAATTATCACAGGAATTACTGGTAAAAAATCTTATGAATCAATCACCATAATCAAAAAGCCAAAAGTCCCAAAAATAAAAGTAATGAGAGATGTTTTGGCAGTTTTAGATAAATATCATCTTGATGTTGAGCATATTCCATCAAGTATTGATACGTTTAGTTTAATTATTGAAGCAAACGATCTTGTTAAGAAAAATTATGAAGTTCTGGCAGATATAAAAAAAATTGATGCTGTTCAAGATGTAATTATTGATACTGATATTGCACTTATTGCAGTTGTAGGCAGAAACATGGCAACTAAACCTGGCATTAGTGCCAAAATTTTTGCCATTTTTGGGCAAAATGACATTAATATTAAGGTAATTGCTCAAGCATCACAAGAACTTAGTATTATTGTTGGAGTTTCTAATCATCAATTTGAAAAGGCGATTAGAGCAATGTATGATTGTCTTGTTTTACAATAAAAGGTTAGGATAAAAATAGTTCATAAAGTATAGTTATATTATAAATTGTTATACTAAAATTGACTTATAATTTATTGTAAATGCTATTATAAGAAGAAAGGGGTTTAGATGAAGAAATTTTTTCAATTTTCTTTATTGATACTTTTGGGTATGGTGATGATGAGTTGTAAAAAAAGGGAGACTATTGAATTAAAAAATCTTCAATTTAAAGACAATGATAACTTTTCGACATTAAGTCAAGTTAATTATCCTTCTTTAAATTATGAAGTAGGTAGTATAGATAATGACATGATTGCTGAAATAAATCATTTTTCTTATAAATTAATAAAGAAAATTTTTACTGTTCAAGATAATCAACTTTTTGCTCCTCTTAGTCTTTATATGGCACTATCTATGCTTGTAGAAGGTACCTCTTCAACAACAAGTGCTGAGTTAGAAAATTTATTGGGACAAAAAAGAGAGAAATTAACAAAACAACTGAAACTCATTTATGAGAACAATTATTATTCTAATCAAAATGGTCGAGTGTATTTGGCTAATTCTCTTTGGTTGAAAAAAGGTTTAAAGATTAATTCAGAATATCTAAATTTTATAAAAGATAATTTTTATGCACAAAGTTACGAAATTGATTTCACAAAGAGAAAGGAAAAAGATAAAATTATTAAATGGATAAATTATTATACAGAAAATGTATTAAAATTAGATAGGAATAATTATCAGATAGAAGACAATCTAGCCTTATTGCTTTTGAATACAATTTATTTTGACAATAAGTGGCTAATAGCATATGATAAAGAAAAAACAGTTGAAGATACATTTTATCTCGATAAAAATAATACTAAAATGGTTGAGTATATGAATCACCAAATATCAACTCTTTACAAGAAAACTAGCGAATATGTAGTTGTAATGGATTATTTTGAAAATAACAATACAATCACATATATTATGCCAACTATTCCTTTCGATAAACTATGTTCAAAAGATTTTACAAGTTTTACTAATGATTTGGTTATGGGTGAGGTTAATCTTTCTGTTCCTAAGTTTGACTATAGTAAGGAATATAATCTTAATGAAGCATTAAAAAGTTTAGGAGTAAGAAAAATTTTTGAAAAAGATAGTTTAAATAAAATTGGTGAAAATTTATCTGTCAATTATATAAAACAAAATGTTGGTATAAAGTTAAGTGAAAGTGGTGCAAAAGCTGCTGCAGTAACTTCAATTGGTATCATGAAATCATCATTAGTAGTAGATCCTATCACTATTAAACTTGATCGTCCTTTTTTATATTTGATCAAAGATGCGAATAATGTTTTGTTATTTGTCGGAATTTTGAATTATCCAACTACTTCAAACGCTTCTTTCTGAAGCGTTTTCATTTGCAAATTGGTTCTAAAAATTTAAAAAAATGATATAATAGTTTCGTATCAAACTATTTGAGATAGAACTATTTTGGAGGTTTTTATGAAACAGAAGAAATTAGGTGGAGAAATATCATCAATTAAAAATTTATTTAATCGAAATGTAGAAAATAGTGAGGTCTTTCGTTATGTTAATATGATAACTAGTACCAATTCTTTTATTCTCGGTTTTTTAGAGCGCCATCAAGATATAGATATTTATCAAAAAAATATTGAAGAAAAATTTTTAATAACAAAATCCACAACATCAAAAATTTTGAAATTAATGGAACAAAATGGTCTAATAGAAAGAATAGGTGTTGATAGCGATGCTAGACTCAAAAAAATAGTTTTGACGGAGAAGGGTCTTGCCATTAATGAATCGGTTCGTTCAACACTAGATGAAGTTGAAAAAAAGGCTTTAGAAGGTTTTGAACCTCATGAAATTACTCAACTTTATTCCTATTTTGAACGAATTAAGAATAATTTAAAAAAATAAAAGGAGGAGAATATGTTAAAGACAATTTTAAAAAGTGTAAGAGAGTATAAAAAACCATCCTTTTTGGCTCCACTTTTTGTTGGATTAGAAAGTTTAGTGGAATGTATTATGCCATTTATCATTGCTCAATTGATTAATTTCTTACAGAATAAATCTGATGCAAGTGAAGCCTTAGAAAAGTCTGATATGACTTATTTAATCATTGTTAGTATTATTTTATTGGTGTGTGCAATGTTATCATTACTTTTTGGTTATCTTGCGGGAAGATTTTGTGCAAAAGCATCTTGTGGTCTTGCAAGAAATTTAAGGCATGATTTATACTATCAAGTACAAAATTTTTCTTTTGAAAATATCGATAAATTTTCATCATCAAGTTTGGTTACAAGATTGACAACTGATGTTAACAATGTACAAATGGCTTATAATATGGGAATCAGAATGGCAATTAGAGTTCCTTTAATGATGATATTTTCTAGTATTATGACATTTATGATTAGCGCAAAATTAGCACTTATATACATAGCCTTATTACCATTTTTGGGGGTTGGTTTATATATCATTGTAAAATTTGCAATGGGAAAATTTAATAAAGTGTTTACTAAATATGATGCCTTAAATTCATCTGTTCAAGAAAATATCAATGGAATTAGGGTTGTAAAAACGTATGTTCGTGAAGATTTTGAAAAGCAAAAGTTTGCAAAAGCTTCAGATGATGTATGTGAAAATTTTGTTAGTGCAGAAAAAATAGTGGCATGGAATTCGCCAATTATGCAATTTTCGATGTATACTGCTACAATTTTAGTATGTTTTTTTGCTTCAAGAATGATTATTCATAGTGGTGGTGATAGTTTAGCAGTAGGTGATTTAACAGCACTTTTACAATATGGAATTCAAATTTTGTCTAGTTTAATGATGCTTTCAATGGTCTTTGTTATCATTTCTATGTCACTTCCTAGTATGAGAAGAATATCAGAAGTATTGAATGAAAAAAGTAGTCTTACAAATCCTGAAAATCCAATAATGGAAGTTAAAAGTGGTGATGTTGAATTTAGAAATGTTTCTTTTAAATATTCAAAACACGCGGAAAAAGATGCTTTATCTAATATTAATTTAAAGATTAAATCTGGCCAAACAATTGGTATTATTGGTGGAACTGGTTCTTCTAAAACTACTCTTGTTAATTTAATCAGTAGGCTTTATGATGTAACAGAGGGTGAGGTATTAGTAGGGGGAATCAATGTTAAAGATTACGATTTAACAACTCTTCGAAATCAAGTATCGGTTGTATTACAAAAAAATGTTTTATTTAGTGGAACTATCAAAGATAATCTACGATGGGGTGATAAAGAAGCCACAGATGAAGAAATGATACATGCATGCAAACTTGCTTGTGCTGATGATTTTATTCAGACATTTCCCGATAAATATAATACGATGATAGATCAAGGAGGAACAAATGTTTCGGGTGGTCAAAAACAAAGATTATGTATTGCAAGGGCTTTGTTAAAACATCCTAAAATTTTAATTTTAGATGATTCAACAAGTGCAGTTGATACAAAAACAGACGCAACTATTAGAAGAGCATTTAAAGAAAATATTCCTAATATAACAAAGTTTATTATTTCACAACGTATTTCTTCTGTTGAAGATGCAGATAAAATTATCGTTTTAGATGATGGAAAAATAAGCGGTTTTGATACTCATGAACAATTACTTAAAAATAATGAAATTTATAAAGAAGTATATGAAATTCAAAATAAGATTGGAGGTGCACATTAATGGCAGAAGCAAGGAAAATACCACCTCGTGGTCCAATGAGAGGAATGGGACAACATCCTACCAATATAAAAGGTGTTATGCCTAAGATTTTGAAATTATTGTTTAAAAATTATGGTGTTGCAATGGTTGTTATCTTAATTTGTTTAGTGATAGCAGCAGTAGCAGGAATTACAGGACCTATGTTTTTACAAAGAATTACAGATGAAGTTATTGAACCAACTTTAAAAGGTGAAATTAGTATGGATCTATGGCAATCAAAACTTTTGTCTTTGATAATGTCAATGATTGCAATTTATTCAGTATGCTTGATTGCAACAACACTTCAAACACAAATATTGGCAAGAGTTGGACAAAGATTTTTAAATAAAATTCGTAAACAATTATTTAATAAAATGCAATCTTTGCCTATTAGATATTTTGATAGTCATCCTCATGGTGAAATTATGAGTTATTATACAAATGATGTTGATGCTATTAGACAATTTGTAACTCAAAGTTTAATCCAATTTATATCAACTTTTTTATCACTTACTTTTACAATTTGTTTAATGATTCATTATAGTGTCTGGCTAACCTTACTAGTATTTGTTGGTGCTTTTTTGATGATCTTAGTAACTAAAAAAGTTGGTGGGAATAGTGCTAAATATTTTATTCAAAACCAAAAAACAACTGCTGATGTAGAAGGCTATATCGAGGAAATGATGCATGGTCAAAAGGTTGTTAAAGTCTTTTGTTATGAGGATGAATCTAAGGCAAGATTTGATAAATTAAATGATGAATTATGTCTTGCCGCAACAAATGCGAATCATTATGGTAATACTTTGATGCCAATTATGCATAATATTGGTAATATTTTCTTTGTATTACTTGCAATCATAGGTTGTTTTTTGGCTATAAACAATGTACCTAATCTTGGAGTTTTCTTTAAAAATGATGAAGGAAAACTTGTGATTGCAGGGATGAATACATTGACAATCGGTATTATTGTTGCTTTTTTAAATATGAGTAGACAATTTTCACAAAGCGTAGGTCAAGTATCACAACAAGTTTCAATGGTTGCAATGGCATTAGCGGGAGCAAAACGTGTTTTTGATTTTCTTGATGAAAAAGAAGAGGAAGATAGTGGATATGTTACACTTGTTTATGCCAATAAAGATCAAGATGGTACGATTACAGAGTCCCCTACTAGAACTGGTCTTTGGGCATGGAAACATCCTCATTCAGATGGTACAATAACTTATACGCAATTAAAAGGAGATATCGTTTTAAATGAAGTAGATTTTGGCTATGTTCCCGAAAAAATTGTTTTACATGATGTATCTATTTACGCAAGACCTGGACAAAAAATTGCTTTTGTAGGTGCTACGGGTGCGGGAAAAACAACAATTACGAATTTAATCAATCGATTCTATGATATTCAAGATGGTAAAATTCGATATGATGGAATTAATATCAATAAAATAAAAAAAGATGATTTAAGAAGATCACTTGGGATTGTTTTACAAGATACGAATTTGTTTACAGGAACGGTGATGGAAAATATTAGATATGGCAGACTTGATGCAACCGATGAAGAGGTGTATAAAGCAGCTAAAATTGCAAATGCCTATGATTTTATTACAAGACTACCAGAGGGATTTAATACAATGCTTACAGGTGATGGTGCCAATCTTTCGCAAGGTCAAAGACAATTGCTATCTATTGCTAGAGCCGCGATTGCGGATGCACCAGTTATGATTTTAGATGAAGCAACTTCATCAATTGATACAAGAACTGAAGCCTTAGTTCAAAGAGGAACCGATCAGTTAATGAAAGGAAGAACGGTTTTTGTGATTGCTCATCGTTTATCAACAGTTCAAAATAGCGATGCAATTATGGTTTTAGATCATGGAAGAATTATTGAAAGAGGTTCACATGAAAGTTTGATTGAACAAAAAGGTACGTATTATCAATTATATACAGGAGCTTTTGAACTGGAATAGAGTATAATAAATGGTTTAGCATACTCTATGAATTTTTAGAAAGGAAATAAAGATGAAAAATATAACCCATTTTGAAAAGGTTTCATTTGAACAATTTCAAAAAGATATATTGAAAAATACCAAAATTAAAAATAAAATTGAAGAAATGTATGATAATATTCAATTGCCAAAAAGAGCAACTATAGGTTCTGCAGGATATGACTTCTTTTTACCATTTGATATTGTTTTAAAACCTCAAGAGTCCATTATTATTCCAACTGGTATTAGATGTCAAATGAACGATGAATATGTTTTACAAATTTATCCTAGAAGTAGTTTAGGCTTTAAATTCCGACTTCAACTTGATAATGTCGTTGGTATCATTGATAGTGATTATTATTATGCGTGTAATGAAGGCCATATTATGATTAAAATATCCAATTTGTCTTTTGAGAACAAACAAGTAGAACTTGTAAGAGGTGAAGCTTTTGTTCAGGGTATTTTGTTAACATATGGTAAAACAATGGATGATAATACCTATGACATTAGAAAAGGTGGCTTGGGAAGCACAAATAAATAAAATAAAATCTAATAGTAGCACGAAAAGATAATTTGAAATAAAATAGGTTACTATTAGATTTTTCTTTAAAAATTTGCCATTTTTTTTAAAAGTGAATTGAAAGAAAAAATCGTAATATTATGTTATAATATTACAAAAAATCATGTAAAAAGGTGAAAATTATGAAACGCTTTTCTGCTATAAAATGGTATATAAAAAAATATTGGTGGAAGTATTTTATGACAATGGTTTTATCAATTGGTATTATTTATTGTGACATAAAAAAACCAGAAATTATTGGTGAAGCTGTTGATTTAATCGGATTAGGACAAATTAATAAAAAAACTTTATTTTCTTTATTAATTTTTTTAATTGCAATTGTGATAATTAAATTTATTATCAGTATTGTTAAAAGTATTTGCCTTGGAAATTTATTTCATCAATTATTTTATCAAATCAAAATTCGTTTTATGAAAAACATTCTTCTTCAGGATGCAGATTATTTTACTATCTATCATCCAGGAGATTTAATGACAAGAGCTACCTCAGATACTTTTTCAATGGCTAATGTCTCAACTCATTTGATTTTTGGTTTGATTACTGTTATTTTAACGATTATTATGACGGCTATTTCAATGATTAATTTAGATCCACTCCTTACTCTATACTCGATTTTACCATTGCCTTTCATCTTTATTGTTGTAGTTACAATGAGACCTAAAATTAGTGATAATTGGCGACTCGTGCGTAAAAAAAATTCAATAATGGGAAATCTTGCGATGGAAAGTGTGCAACATGTCAAATTAATTAGAGCGTTTGTCAATGAAGAGGAAGATTATCAAAAATTAAAACATTCAGCTCAAGATTGTTATGATACAGAAAAAAAATCTGTTATGATGCAATCAACATTTGGACCTACTTTTCGTTTTTTCACTAACATTAGTCAATTGGTTGCCTATGGATATGGGGCTTACCTCATTATTAATCAAGAATTAACGGTTGGTGAATTGATAACTTTTAGCCTTTTGCTTGCTCAATTTTCGGGTCCAATGATGCAACTTGGCAATCAAGTAGCACAATTTACGCAAAGTGCGATTTCGTTTGATCGTGTGACAGAAGTTTTGCAAGCCAAACCAGAAATAGTTGATCGTGATAAAGCTATAAGTATAAATAGTTTTGAAAAGATTGAATTTAGCAAGTATACTTTTTCTTATCCTAAAACGGATTTAGAAATTTTAAAAGGCCTTGATTTAAATATTATCAGTGGTAAATCATTAGGAATTGTAGGAAAAACTGGTAGTGGAAAAAGTACACTTATTAGACAACTTTTGCGACGTTTTCCCGTTAATGATGATGATAGTTTAAAAATAGATGGTGTATCCATTAATGAATATAAAAAATATGATATTCGCAAATTAGTGGCTTATGTCCCTCAAGAGCATTTATTATTTGCTAGAAGTGTGAAAGATAATATTTTGATGGGGAAAATAGAGAATGCTCATATTGATTTAAATTATGCTATCAAAATGGCTGATTTTGAAAAAGATTTAGTTTTTTTAGAAGATGGACTAGACACAATTGTTGGAGAATATGGAGTAACCTTATCTGGTGGACAAAAACAAAGGTTATCTATTGCAAGAGCTTTGATGAAAGATGCTCCTATTTTAATTCTTGATGATTCTCTCAGTGCTGTTGATGGTACTACTGAGGCTAATATTATTCAAAATTTAAAAGAAATTAGAAAAAATAAAACGAATATTATTGTTGCTCATCGTCTAACAGCGGTTGAAGATTGCGATGAAATTATTGTAATGGACAATGGGAAAATTGTTGAAAGAGGAACTCATGAAGAATTAATGGATAAAAAGGGTTGGTATTTTGAACAATATGTCATTCAAGAAATGGGAGGTAAAACCCATGCGTAAAAAAGTAAGTGAACAACAAATAAAAAATAAAAAAACTTTTGATAAATATTATAATTATTCTGCAGAAGTTGTTTTGAAACGAGTATTAAAGTATGCTTGGAAAAGTAAAACGTTAATTATTTTATCACTTTTATTTTTAGTTGGATATACTTATTTGGAGTTATTACAGCCAAAATTGATTAATACTGTTTTAGATGATCATTTATTAGGTGTACAAACAGTGTGGGAAAAAGTTGATGATGGAAGTGTAAGTTATAATGGAAACAAATATGAAAAAGTATCAAAAGATGATCTTGATGAAAGTTCAGAAGTGATTTCGATTTTATATCTTGATGGAAAATATTATGTTTCGAGTGGTATGTATAGTAGTAGTCATGTAACTGAATATGATGAAGAAACAGATGAATTAATTTTAAATGATGGAACTAGAATTCAGACAACCATTCTTTCCAAAGATGATTTAAAGAAATTTTATCAGCCAAGTATATCGCCCATTATTCAATTACTAGTTATTTATGGTACTTTGACGATAATAATTATTATTTTTAGATATTTTCAACATGTTTTCTTTTTGACCGCATCAATGAGGCTTACTCTTGATATTCGAAATGATGCTTTTAGTAAGTTAAATAGGTTACCAATGAAGTATTTTATTTCAGAACCAAGTGGTAAAGTTGTAACTAAGATTACGAGTGATTCAGAAGGAGTTAGAGGACTTTACCAAGTCATTTTTTCTATTTTAACAGCTGCTATCTCATTAATCATGGTTTATGTTGAATTATTTAAAGTGAATTGGATGTTATCGCTTTTAACTCTTCTTGCAACTCCTTTAATTCTTTTATGGATGACTGTTTATCGTAGGGTGAATAATAAATATCATCATCGAATTAGAGAAATGAATTCAATTATCAATGCTGCAATGGCTCAGTATGTTGATGGAATATCAATAATTCAACAATTTAACAAAGAAGAAACAATGACAACTGAATATGATGAATTATTAATTACGAATTATGGTAATAAGATGAAAGCATTGAAAATCAATTCTATTTTTGGAGGCGAACTTTTATTATTAATTCAAAATGGCTTATTAGCCTTAATCATTTATTATTTTGGTCGCCAATTTTTAAGTGCAGAAGGAGCAATAACAGCAGGTGCTCTATATTTATATGTAACCTACATTACAAAAATTTTTGATCCAATTAGAGAAATCTTTGCTAATCTAAATTCACTTGAAGATTCTTTTGTGGCATCAAGTAGAATTTTTGATTTATTAGATCAAGAAGAAGATAAATATTTAGGGTTTAATGAAAGACCTAATTTTAAAGGAGACATTAAATTTATTGATGTTAGTTTTGCTTATGATGAAAGTGATGTATTAAAACATATCAATATGCATGTCAAACCAGGGCAATTTATAGGGCTTGTTGGGCATACAGGTTCTGGTAAATCAACGCTAATGATATTACTTCAAAGATTTTATGATTTAGTTGATGGTAAGATTTTAATTGATGATGTTGACTTTATGAATTATACAAAACAAGAAGTTAGAAGTAATATTGGTTATGTATTACAAGAGCCAGCACTATTTAGTGGTACGATTAAATCAAATATTACGTTTGGTATTGATGCTTCTGATGATGAAGTGGAAAGAGTACTAGAAATGATAGGGGCTAAAAAATTTGTTAAAGATTATCCCGATGGTATTCATACTAAATTGGAATATTTAGGTAGTAATTTATCAACTGGAGAAAAACAATTGATATCCTTTGCAAGAATTTTATTAAGAAATCCTGCTATTTTAATATTAGATGAGGCTACGGCTAATATTGATACTGAAACTGAGATTCTAATACAAAATGCTTTAAAGGTTTTAGCTGCTGGTAGAACCACTTTTGTGGTTGCACACCGACTTTCAACAATTAGATATGCTGATAACATTTATGTATTAGATGATGGAAAAATTGTTGAATCTGGTACTCATGATGAATTATATAATAAAAATGGGAAGTATCGAGCAATGTATGAAGCTCAATATAGTAATCAAAAGGAAAAAGTAGCGTAGATACAATCTACGCTATTATTATTTTTAAATACATTGCTAAATAAAATAAATTATGATAGAATAAAAATAAATTTAGTAAATATAATTAAAGGAGAATATAAAATGCATCTGTTGAAACATTTTATAACAATTACTAAACATCGTCATAAAGTTATGAAATATTGCTTCAAAATTGGTCTTTATAAACAGGGTTTACTCCATGATTTTTCCAAATATAGTTTTGTTGAATTTTTCAATGGAGCAAAGTATTATAAGGGAACAAGGAGTCCAATTAGTGAGGAAAGAAAAAAAATAGGATTCAGTAAAGCATGGTTACATCATAAAGGACGTAATAAACATCATCCTGAATATTGGATTGATTTAGATTTAAATGATAAAATCTACAAACCAGTTCCTATGCCTAATAAATATATTTTTGAAAGTTTTTGTGATCATTTAGCAGCATCTAAAGTTTATAATAAGAAAAAGTTTAAACCCCAAATGGTTTGGGATTATTATTATAATAAGGAAAGATATTATCTTCCTATACATGATAAAACGCGAGAAAAATTTGAATTTTTATTAAAAATTTACCTTGAAAAAGGAGAAAAAGAAACTTTTAAATATATGCGAGAAGCGTTAAAAAAAGAAAAATCTAAGGAGAATGATGTATGAATGCAAAAATTAATATAAAAGATAGTATTTTAGAAACAAATCGTTTAGTGTTACGTCCCTTTAAAAGAAGTGATTTAGATGATTTTTATGCATATGCAAAGGTTTGGGGTGTTGGTCAAATGGCAGGATGGCTTCCCCATCAATCAATTAAACAATCACAAGAAATTTTAGAAAAATTTATTGAGGGAGAGAAAACTTTTGCAATTGTATATAAAAACAATCATAAAGTAATTGGATCAATTGGAATTGAGAATTTAAGAAATATTGATGAAGAAAAATTGAAAAAACTAAAAGGAAGAGAACTGGGATTTGTTTTATCTAAAGAATATTGGGGTTTAGGAATCATGCCAGAAGCAGTAAAAAAAGTGATTGACTATTTATTTCATGATTGTAATTTAGATTTTATTACATGCTCATATTTTATTGACAACAATCAATCAAAAAGAGTTCAGGAAAAGTGTGGATTTAAATTTTTAAAAAAAGTTATTCTGCCAACTCAAATGCAAGAAGAAAAAGAAGGAAATTTAAATATTATATATAAAAATGATATTGTATCTTAAATAAGATAGTTATATTAATTGAAAAAAACTTTCAAATATTGTATAATAGATGATAGTTTAAAGATATAAAGGAGCGAAACTATGAAATATTGTAGTAAATGTGGAAAAGAATGTCAAGATAATGCTTCATTTTGTGAAAATTGTGGTCAAAAATTAACTTTTCAAAATTCATCATCAATTGAATATAGCGATAAATCGAAATTGGCGTGTGGGTTACTTCAAATATTTCTAGGAGGACTCGGGGTTGGACGTTTTTATTCTGGACATACTGGTATTGCGATTGCACAAATTTTAGTCACAATATTTACTTTCGGAATTGGTTCAATTTGGGGATTGATAGATGGAATTGTTATCCTTTGCAATGATAAGTTTACGGATTCAAAAGGTAAAATGATGAAAGATTAAAGCCACAAAGCATTAGAATTCTAATGCTTTTTCTCTTGTTTAAAATGAAAGCAATGATGATAAGAAAATGTTAGGAGTAAGATGATGAAACCAGTAGGATTTAAAATTATAAATAATGATGCATATTTAAATGGTTATAAATTAGAAGATTTAGCAAAAAAATATACAACACCATTATATTTAGTAGATGAATTTAGTGTTAGAGAAGCAATTAGGGATTATCAAAAATATTTTAGGGGTCAAAATTTTAAATCTACAATTGTTTATGCTTCAAAGGCTTTTTTAGTACCAAAAATGGCACAAATTATTAATGAATATAACTTATATATGGATGCGGTTAGTATGGGGGATTTATACGTAGCTTTAAATGCTAATTTTCCTGCTAACCATTTGGTATTTCATGGTAATAATAAATCAAAAGAAGAATTAATTTTTGCAATTGAAAATAAAATTGGATTAATTGTTGTAGATAATTATTATGAATTAAAGAACTTAATCCAATTATGTGAAGAAAGAAAAATAGTACAAAATATTTTATTTCGTGTAAATCCAGGTATTGATGCGCATACACATCAATATATTCAAACTGCTAAATTTACTTCTAAATTTGGTGAAAGTATTTATGATGAAAAAACGATAGATAATATCATGAAAACCATAACTACGACCAAATCCTTAAATTTATTAGGGTTTCATGCTCATATTGGTTCTCAAATACATGAAATGGAAGCTTTTAAAATGGAAATTGATAAAATGATTAAATTTCAAATGGAGATTGCTAGTAAATATAAGTATTCTTTACCACTTTTAAATTTAGGTGGAGGATTTGGTATAAAATATGAGTATCAAGAAAAAAGTCTATCTATTAAAGATATGATGTCTGGTTTAAGTCAGAAATTAGATGACATGTTGGTTTCTAATAATATGATTAAAGAGGTGATGATTGAACCTGGACGCTCAATTATAGGACCAGCAGGGATTACTTTATACGAATGTGCACAAATCAAAAAAACATATGGGGGTAAAAATTATTTATTTGTAAATGGTGGTATGACTGATAATATTAGACCTGCACTTTATCATGCGGTATACGAATGTGATATTGTAAATAAAATGAATAATCAGAAAGAAATTTTAGTAGATGTTGTAGGGAAGTGTTGTGAATCAGGTGATATCATTAGGCATAATGTCTTAGTACCTCATATTGATAGTGGTGATATTATGGTTGTTTACGCAACAGGAGCATACAATTATTCGATGTCATCAAATTATAATAATTTATTCAAACCGGCTGTTGTTTTGTTGGGAGAAAAACCGATAATTATTAGCCGAAAGGAAAATATAAATGATTTAACTAGATTGTTTAAATAACATATTAAAAACATATAAAGGATGAAAAATTATGAAACAAAGTAAAAAAGGAATAAAGTATATTGGCTACTTGGTCATCAGATATTTACCAATGTTAATAATTATAATGTTGATGTCAGGTATTGATTCAGCTACTTATACTTATGTTTCAATGTTTATAAAATATATAATATCAGTTTTAGAAAATGATGCCACATCTGTAAATAATTTGCCACAGTTTGTAATTGATATTTTCAATCAAGGTGAAACTAAAATTCAAATGATAACATATGCGGCAATCGGACTTTTTCTATTTCAATTCGCTAGAGGTGTTTTTAAATTTTTGATGGGATTCTATCGTCAATTTTTTGGTGAAACACTTGCTAAAAAAATAAGGAAAGATATGTATGCACATATTCAATCTTTACCATATAGTTATCACAATAATGTTGATACGGGTGATTTAATACAACGATGTACAACTGATAATGAGACAATTAGAAACTGTTTATGTTCGCAACTTCCTGAATTAATATCAATTTTTGCGGTACTGATTACAGCAGTTTTACAAATGATTAGAATCAATCAAATCTTAATGTGGGTATCTTTAATCATTGTTCCACTTGCGGCAATTACATCAATTGTCTTTTGTATCTATGTTGAGAAAAAATTTACTGAAATAGAAAAAGAAGAAGCGAAATTGATGTCTATTATTCAAGAAAATATTGCAGGAGTTAGAGTGGTTAAAGCTTTCGCCAATGAATTTTTTGAAAAAGAAAAATTTGAAAAACAAAATGATATTTACTCTGCCAAAAATTTGAAATTGAATAAGATTTCAGCTATCTTTTGGGGAGTAAGTGATGCTTCTACTTTAATACAATACTTGATTACAATGGCAACCTCAATTTTTTTATTAATTAATAATCCTGGGGTAATCTCTGGTTCAGACGTTGTTGCGGTAATGATGTTACTTAGCTCATATATATGGCCAGTAAGAAGTCTTGGTAGAATTGTTAGTGACCTAGGAAAATGTAGTGTAGCTGCTGGAAGAATTAAAGAAATTTTAGATGAAAAAAGTGAATATGAAAATGATGCAACAGGATGTTATGAGGTAAATGGTGATATTGTTTTTGATAATGTAAGTTTTAAATTTGATGATACGGATAGTCATTTACTTCAACATTTGAGTTTTGAGATTGAATCTGGCCAAACGGTTGCTATTATTGGAAAAACTGGATCAGGTAAATCGACGATTGCAAAGATTTTAACAAGATTAATTGATTATAAAGATGGTAGCGTTAAAATAAGTGGAAACGAATTAAAGGATTTCAAAAAAGAATATATTAGAAGCCAAATTGGACTTGTATTACAAGAACCTTTTCTTTTTGCGAGAAGTGTTTATGATAATATTAGAATTACGAATAGCAAGGCATCAAAAGAGGATATTCGAAGGGTTGCCAAAATTGCTTCAATTGAAAAAGATATTTCTAGTTTTGAAAATGGTTATGAAACAATGGTAGGAGAAAAAGGTACGACTCTATCAGGTGGTCAAAAACAACGTTTAGCAATTGCTAGAATGCTGCTTAATGATAAGCCAATAATTATTTTTGATGATTCATTAAGTGCTGTAGATACTGAAACGGATTTAATGATTAGAAAAGCTTTAAAAGAAAATAGTCATGCCACAACAATTATTATTACTCACCGGATTACTACTGCTAGACAAGCTGATAAGATAATTGTTTTAGAAAATGGTAAAGCATCTAAAATTGGTACTCATGAAGAACTGATCAGTGAAGATGGACTTTATAAAAAATTATGGGATATTCAAGGTGATGCAGAAAAAGAATTCTTCGAAATCCTAAATAATAAAGGGGTAGAAGTATGATATTGAAGAGAAAGAAAAAACAAGAAAAGAAAAGTAAATCAAAAAAAGAGTTCAAAAAAGAGATTATAAAAAATGAGGAAACTGAAGATGAATTTGAAAAAATTGATTTAGGAGTATGGAAAAAAATCTTTAAAATATTAATTAAAGATAAAAAAATTATTGTCCAAATGATAATTGCTGTAATCTTACTTGCAGCCAATGATTTAGTATATCCTCTTTTAAATAAATATGCGTTAGAGCATTATTTTAATGATAGTCCAGATTTTTCAACTAAATGGGTATTTATTGCTGCTTATGCTTTTATAGCCATTGCTCTTGGCTTAACGGTGTGGTGTTTTATTCGGGCTGCTTCAATTGTTGAAGAAAATACTACAATTGAAATTCGTAAACAGGCTTTTGATAAATTGCAAAAATTATCTTTTTCATATTATGATACAACATCATCAGGTTGGATTATGGCACGAATGACATCAGATGCTAGAAAACTTGCATCCATTATTTCATGGGGAATTGTTGATTTATTATGGGGTTTTATGTTAATGATTGGTATTTTAATTGTAAGTATTATTATTAATTGGCGACTAGCTCTCATTTTAATTATTTTAGTACCAGTTTTTCTAATATTGACAATGTATTTTCGAAAAAAGATATTAAAAGAATATCGTGGAGTAAGAAAAATCAATTCTGAGATTACGGCTTCTTTTAATGAAAGTTTTATGGGTTCTAATACAACTAAAACTTTAGTTTTAGAAAAACAAAATGAAGAAGAATTTGAAAATACAATTACAAGAATGAAAAAACGTTCCATTAGAGCAGCTATATTTTCTTCTATTTTTTGGCCAACAATTTTGGTGCTTGGATATTTAGGGGTTGCAGTAATTGCAGTAGAAGGTGGTAAATTAGTGCTTAGTGATAATATCAAATTGATAATTACAACGGGTACATTATATCTATTTATTGACTATGCGATGCGTTTTTTTGATCCTGTAATGTCAATTGCTAGAATTATTTCTGATTTTCAACAGGCACAAGCTTCTGCTGAAAGGGTCATATCGCTTATCGAAACTGAACCTGATGTAAAAGATAGTTTAGAGGTTGTAGAGAAGTATGGTGATTTATATCATCCTAAAAAAGAAAATTGGGAAGATTTAATTGGAAGTATTGAATTTGATAATGTATCTTTTAAATATAAGGGAACTGATAAATTGGTACTTGAAAATTTTAATTTGCAAATTAAGCCAGGACAAATGATTGCTTTTGTTGGAGAAACAGGTTCGGGTAAATCTACAATTATTAATTTGATTAGCAGATTTTATGAACCGACATCAGGAGAAATACGAATTGACAATAAAGATTATAAAAAAAGGTCTATTGGTTGGTTGCATACGAATATTGGCTATGTGTTACAAACTCCACATTTATTTAGTGGGAATATTTTAGAAAATGTTCGTTATGGACGACTTGATGCGAGTGATGAAGAAGTAAAAAGAGCATGTAAAATTGTAAATGCCGATGAGTTTATTGAAAAATTACCAGATGGTTATTTAACAGATATTGGCGAAGGTGGCAATAAACTATCAATTGGTCAAAAACAATTATTATCGTTTGCTAGGGCAATTGTATCAAATCCTAAAATATTAATTTTAGATGAAGCAACTTCATCAATTGATACAGAAAATGAAAAAATTATTCAAAATGCTATCAAAGTGATTTTAAAAAATCGTACTAGCTTGGTTGTTGCTCATCGTTTATCGACAATCGTTGATGCTGATTTGATTATTGTTTTAAAAGAAGGAAAAATTATAGAACAAGGTCAACATCTAGAATTGCTTAAACAAAAAGGGTATTATTTTAATCTTTATAAGAATCAATTTATTCAAGAATTAGAACAGTCTAAAATTGATAGTCTATAATGAATGGTTTTTTTAAAAGTAACAATTTACTAAAATTTGACAGTTTTATCTTTTTTTGATATAATATAATTGCAATAAAGGATTATTGAAGGAAGTGAATTTATATGACAAAAGATGAAGCTTTAAAAATTTGGTTACATGAATTTGGTGATGTTGAATATGCTTATGATTTTACTGGGCGCAAAATTAAACGTGAGGATTATTTAGTTGAAAATCAGGTTGGATGGGTTGTATCATATGTCTTCCCATTATCATTAGGGGGAAAACCAAATGAGGGCAATACTATTATTTTAAACCATAATACAGAATATGAAAAAGCCAACAATTATCCAGAATTTGAAGTAGTGGGTGTTCGTTATATCATTTGTCATGATGAAAGTGATGATTTCTATTATATTGAAAAGATTATTGAAGATTAGTAAAAAATAAAAAAGCAATATATGGGATGTATATTGCTTTTTTAGATAAAATATATAAACGATTAATAGAGGAGAAGAAAAAGATTTTAATCCAAAGGATAAATCCTTTACACAAATAGTATTAACCATTTATAAACATTTATACATAAAAAGAGGAAAAAATTTATGAGAATTATTGCGGGAAAATATCGAAGTAGAAAATTATCAACGCTTGAAGGATTATCTACAAGACCGACTCTAGACCAAGTAAAAGAAGCGATTTTTAATAGTCTTGGAGGTTACTTAGTAGATATGAATATTTTAGATGTCTTTGGTGGTAGTGGTGCTTTATCGCTTGAAGCAATTAGTAGAGGGGCTAGACATTCTACAATTCTCGATTCTAACTTTGCAGCAATTGAAATTATTAAAAAAAATGCTAGTAGTTTGGGGGTAGAAGAACAATTAACAATTATTCATGGTACTTATAATTCAATATTGAAAAAGTTGATAAAAGAAAAATATGATATAGTTTTTTTGGATCCTCCTTTTAGAATGAAAGTAATTGATGAATTATGCATATTTCTTATGGAAAATGATATGATTGCAATAGGAGGATATATTGTATGTGAATATCCCAAAGAAGATATTGTTCAAAAAGATTATGATGGATATCGAATAAAGCTATGCAGAAGGTATGCAAGTAGTGAAATTTTAATTTTGGAAAGGGAAAATTGAAAATGAAAATTGGTGTTTATCCAGGAACTTTTGATCCTGTTACGAATGGACATTTAGATATTATTAAAAGATCTAGTCATCTATTTGACAAATTGTATGTATTGGTGGCTAATAATATGAATAAAAATACGCTATTCACAACCGAAGAAAGAGTCTCCTTGTTAAAAGAGACGCTAAAAGGCTATCAAAATATAGTAGTTGTGACGAGTAAACTTTTAACCGTAGAATTTGCAAAAAGTGTTAAAGCAGAAGCGATGATTAGAGGATTGAGAATGGTAAGTGATTTTGAATATGAATTACAATTAGCTACTTTAAATAAATGTTTAAATGATGAAATTGAAACAATTTTTATAATGAGTTCGCATGAATATTCTTTTTTATCTTCTAGTAGTGTAAAAGAAATTGCTAAATTTAATGGCGATGTTAGCAAATTTGTGCCTCTAGTTGTAGAAAAAGCTTTAAAGAAAAAATTAAATTAAAACTAATATAACAAGACTGATGATAGAAGATAGTATAGCATGGAAAAAACGTCCATAAAGATATTTTCTAAAACTTAGTTTTGTTTTTTTTATGACGTTAAAAACTTGCAATAAAATAGCTCCACCATTCATAGATAGAAGACTACTACATAAAAATAATTTAAGATAGATATGAATGTTATAATTAACTAAATTGTTAATACCTGTAGTTACCTCTAGAAAATTGAGTACATAGTTTAAAAAAGTATGATTAAACATTATAAATGGTAATTTAAAAATAACAACGATAATCATAGTTGCAAGTATTTTTAATAAAACGAGTGGTAAATCTTCAATTATATCATTAACAGTATTTAAAATACTATTATTTTTATAATTAGTAATATTTGGATTGAGTCTTTTTTTTGTTAAATATAAGATTAAAGTAGCAATTATTTGAGAAATAATTAAAATAATTGCTATTTCTTTATCAAATATTAAAATAATAAATAAAAAAGAAATATGTGAAGAACTATCAATTATATTGTTTGCTTGAATTAAAGAAATTTCATTATTTAAATAAGCCTTTTTTACTAAAATTGTAGAAGTAGGATTACCTGTTAAAAAACTAATAGTAAATAATGATAAAGCTTTTTGGTTTTCAAAAAGCTTTAATGGTTTAAATATATTAAAAAATATTTTGCTTATAAAAGGAATCGTAATAAGAATACTACTAAATACATACATTGGTACTATTGACACTACTACTTTGTAAAGCCATAGTTCAACTGTATCAATGAAATAATTTTTCCAAGTAAAAGAATGAATTAGAAAAAAAATAATTTCTAATAAACACAAAATGAAAAAACAAAATTTTATTATTTTTTTAGGCATTTGGAATTAATAAAAGCATACCTGGCATGATTGTATCATTTTGTAAATTATTTAAATCTTTAATAGTATTCACATTAGTATTAAATTTATTTGCAATTTTAAATAATGAGTCATTATTTTTAACAATATAAGTTTCAAAATCAGGTTTTTTATAATCAACACCATAATATTCAGCAATACTTTTTACAACTGCTTCAGCTAATTTTGGCCATTCATATAATAGTCTATTGGTGTCCTCTTCATTATTAGCAAAACCATATTCAATTATCATTGAGGTAGCCGGTTCAGTATTTCTTAAAATAAAGTAAAAATCATTACCATTTTTACCAATTCTTTGATAGACACTTCTTATCGGTAGACCTGCTGCTTGTAAAGCATTGCCTATCATATTTGGTAAAGTATTTTTACTTTTTAAAGAATAGATTACCTCTCCACCACCACTACCTGCATTATTAATATGATTTGAGATAAGAATGTCAGATACTTTAGCACCTAAATTTGTAACTCGATTAACTCGTTCAGCAGGATTTAATGTTTCATCATCTATTCTTGTTCTTTTAGCGGGTATTCCTAATTCATCAAAACGCATTTTTTGATAATCACTAATTTTTTTGGTCATATCTTTTTCTTTAAAGTAGGTATTAGTTCCCCCACCTGGATCCCAACCACCATGACCAGCATCTATTATAACCATTATATCACCAAAATATTTTATGAAAAAAATATAAATAAAATGCCTAAATGATAGTAATTCTTTTATTTTTCATTTCCTTAGTTCAAAAACTATAAAAAAAGAACCTAGTATTAAACTAGATTCTTTATAAATATTCAAAATGGCGTCCCAGAAGAGATTCGAACTCCCGACACACGGCTTAGAAGGCCGTTGCTCTATCCGACTGAGCTACTGGGACATCCAAAATTACTATATTATTATACACCTTTTTGTTAGTTTTGTAAAGTTATTTGAATTTTTAATGATTAAAGTTGTAAAGTTTTATTTGATTAAAGCGTTTACATTACCGAAAATATAAAAAAATATAAAGAATTGTTATATAATAGAAGATATTTATTAAAAAGTGGAGATACTTATGAAAAAATCGTTAAAAATTATATCTTTATTTACTTTAGTGGTTGTATTAATATTGACAGTGACGTCATGTAAAAAAGATAAAAAAGATACTATTAGAATTGCTTCGGTTGGACCAATATCAGGTGATGTTGCAATTTATGGAAATTCTACTAAGAAGGGTATTGAACTTGCAATTGAAGAAATAAATAACAATGGTGGAATTTTGGTTGATGATAAGCAAATGAAAATTGAATGGGTAGGAATGATAGATGATGAGGCATCATCAGATAAAGCTGCTACAGCTTTCAATACTCAATATGCAAAAAACATTGATTTGATGTTAGGTGCCATTACTTCAGGAGCTACTGAAGGATTAGTAGGGCAAGCAATTGGTAAAAAACTATTAGTAATCACACCAACAGGAACTGCTGATTATATTACTGTAGGTAAAAATGGTGATGAAAGAGATTTAAGAACGAATATATTTAGAGCTTGCTTTAATGATTCTTATCAAGGTGAAGTTGCGGCAAAATTTATTAGTAATAATTTAAAGAAAACAAAGGTTGCAGTGTTATATAATAATGAGGATTCTTATTCAATGGGGTTATACAATTCTTTTAAAAATTTAGCTACTACAAATCAGATTGATATTGTATATGAACAATCATATCAAAATAATAGTGTAGATTTCAAAACAGCATGGAATTCAATAAAATCTAGTGGTGCTGAAGTTGTTTTTCTTCCAGAGTATTATGAAAAAGTTGTAACAATTGTTTCTCAAGGTCGTGATGCAGGATATAATGGTACTATTGTAGGTGCAGATGGTTGGGATGGTGTCTTGTCTGTTGATGGAGTAGATGAGAATGATTTTACGAATTGTTATTTTAGTAATCATTTTGCAGTAGATTCTAATGAAGCTGTTGTAAATAATTTTGTTAATTCTTATAAATCTAAATATAATGAAAATCCAACTTCATTCGCTGCACTTGGATATGATGCCGTATATATTTATAAAAAAGCTGTTGAAGAAGCGAAATCAATTGAATTTGATAAGGTTTTAGAAGTATTAACCAGTAGTAATTTTTATGCTGATGTTGTTACTGGTAGAATTACCTTTGCCGCAAATGGTAATGCGGTGAAGCCTGCTGTTGTGATGACTTTTGAAAATAAAAATTACAAATATTATACAACAGTTGAATAATAAATAAATTATAGCATAGATTCTTCTATGCTATTTTTAAAATAAGGTTAAGGAGAATATTATGTGGAACAATTTATATAGTGGTTTTATAAATGGTCTTGGAATGGGAAGCATTTATGCACTTATCGCAATAGGATATACAATGGTATATGGAATTGCTAGAATGATTAATTTTGCTCATGGTGAATTTATTACAATTGGAGCATTTGTATCATATGGGACAGCTGCATTAATTGGTGCGAATCCTATTACAATGGTCATATGTATAATTGTATCAATGTTAGTTTGTGCAATTGTTTCAGTAATTACTGAAAAATTAGCATATTATCCTCTAAGAAAACGTAATACAAAAAAAATAACTGCTCTCATAACAGCAATTGGGGTGAGTTATATTATATATTCTATTTTCAATATAAGATTTCAAGAACAAAAAGGATCACCTAAATTTTTAAATTTAACGGATTTTCAATTGACAATTATAACAATTATAATTACAATAGTAACAGTTTTATTAATAACTCTATTCATTAACAAAACTAAGTTTGGTAAAGCTATGAGAGCAACCTCAGAAAATCCTTCTGCTGCAAAACTTATGGGAATAAATAATGATGCAATGATTTCATTAACTTTTGCAATCGGTGCTGCACTTGCTGGAATTGGAGCAGTTGTATACTGTCTTAGAATTCCTTATTTTAAATTTTCAGTGGGTACTGAGGCAATCGGTTTAATTCCTTTTGTTGCAGCTGTTGTTGGGGGTATTGGTAGTTTGCCAGGAGCAGTTATTGGTGGTTTTATAATAGGAATTGTACAACAACTTTCTATGGCTTTTCCAGTTACTTCAACATGGACGCCAGCTATTGTATATGGATTACTAATTTTGATTTTAATGATTAAACCAACGGGAATTCTTGGTAAAATGGTAGGAGAGAAGGTGTAAGATGGAAGCAAAAGTTGAATTTAACAAAACTAAATCAATAAAGCCAAATTATAAAAGATATATTTTAAATACCATTTGTAGTGTTATCTTTGTAATTGTGTTAAGCCTTTTAACCAAAACGTTATCATTAAAATTAATTATTCCTCAGATGATTATTTTTTCTATTGCGGCATTATCTTTAAATATTGTTTGTGGTTGTCTTGGAGAAATGGTATTAGGTCATGGTGGCTTTATGCTTGTTGGTGGTATTGTTGCAAGTTATGTTTCACAAAAAATATATCAAGTTGTAATGCATACGAATAATTATACTGCTAGTCAAATGCGTGAAATTTTTTATAATGTTGGCACTGGTCAAGTTCATTTTGCTGGATACATTTTAGTAATTTTTGCGGTTATTATAGGGGCCATTTTTACAGGTATTATCGGATATTTAATTGGTCTTGCAGTTCTTGGTAGAATGAAGGGAGACTATCTTGCGATTATAACTTTAGGTATAGGCTTAGTATTTGTTTCCATTGCCAATAATTTACAGACTATTGATGGGTTTAAGTATGGTGTAGATGGTCCATCTTACTATACAAGTATTGCTGGTAATACTCCAATTTTTGCAAGTTTTCTAATTATAACTCTTGTTTGTTTTATAATGATTTTTAAATCACGACATGGTAGAGCTATTTTAGCCATTAGAGAAGATGAAATAGCAGCTGAAGCATCAGGTATTCCAGTTAAAAAATATAAAATCTTTACTTTTACGTTATCAGCCATTTTTGCTGGATTAGCAGGAGGATTATACTATCATTTTGCTTCTTTTTTAGGTACATCTCTTTTTTCGCAAGATCGATCAATTGAATTATTGGTTTTTATTGTTCTAGGAGGCCTAGGTTCTTTTACTGGAACGTTATTATCAACTGCGTTATTAACCTTTATTTCATATAAATTGCTTTTAAATGCACCTGGTGGATATCAACTTCTCATATATGGTATTATATTAATTGTTGTAATGTTAATTAGGCCAGAAGGACTATTAGGGACGAAAGAATTGACCTGGGATACACTAAGAAAATTATTTCACAAAAAAACGAAGTCTAAAATAAGGATAGAAAAGGATGAAGGCAATGATGCAGGATAGTAAAGTTTTAGTAATTGATAATCTTTCAATTGAATTTGGTGGTTTAAAAGCGGTTTCTAACTTTAGTATGGAAATGCATAAAAAGGAATTAATAGGATTAATTGGACCAAATGGTGCAGGTAAGACGACGATATTTAATTTGATAACTGGTCTTTATAGGCCAACTTCGGGTACTATTCAATTAATGGGCGAAGATATTACAGATCTTGTTACTCATAAAAGGGTCCAAAAAGGTATTGCAAGAACCTTTCAAAATATTCGTTTATTTAAACAGTTAACAGTTTTAGAAAATGTTAAAGTAGCATATCACAATAATATGTCATATGGTTTATTTTCCAGTATTTTTAGAACTAAAAAATACTGGAAAGAAGAAAATGAAGTCCATCAAAAAGCTCAAGAAATCTTAGAAGTTTTGGGACTTTTAGAATATAAGGATGAACTTGCACAAAATTTGCCGTATGGAAAGCAAAGAAAATTAGAGATTGCAAGGGCTCTTGCAACCTTTCCTAGATTGCTTTGTTTAGATGAGCCTGCCGCTGGGATGAATCCTCATGAAACTGAAGAATTAATGAAAACAATTAAAATAATTCAAGAGAAATTTGAAACCACAATTTTATTAATAGAACATGATATGAAGTTTGTTATGGGCATTTGTGATAGAATTTATGTTTTAAATTTTGGTGAATTGATTGCTGAAGGAGTTCCTCTAGAAATTCAAAAAAATCCAGAGGTTATTAAAGCATATTTAGGAGAGTGAAAATGTTAAAAATAGAAAATTTATCTGTTTGTTATGGAAATCTTAAAGCAATTGATAAAATAAATTTAGATGTAAATTTAGGAGAGATTGTGGTTTTAATAGGAGCAAATGGAGCCGGCAAGACAACAACTTTAAAAGCCATTAGCGGTCTTGTAAAAAGTGAACCAGAATCATATGCAAAATTAGACTTATCGATGCTATCTGATAAGAGAACTTTAAATCGCTTTGCTGGCAAAAAAATGACAGATTTATTATTAAAAGCATATGATACTTCTGAGATGGCGTTTCAAAAAATTAGAAGTGAGGAAGATATAACTGCGGAAGTTTTTGGAAAAATCACAAAATGGAATTATTTGAAGATTAAAAAAATACGGAAAAATTATTATAAATTTGTAAACGTTGATTTACTAAAAGTTAAAGCACATAAAATTTCTAGTTATGGTTTAGTACATGTACCAGAAGGAAGACAAGTTTTTGCTGGTTTAACTGTTCAAGAAAATTTAGAAATGGGTGCTTTTAAAAGACATTCAAGAAAAAAAATTTTGGCAGATTTAGATGAAATATACGATATTTTTCCAAGACTAAAGGAAAGAAAAAAACAAAAGGCGGGAACATTATCTGGTGGCGAACAACAAATGTTAGCTATTGCAAGAGCAATGATGGCCAAACCAAAGATTATTTTGTTAGATGAACCATCTATGGGTCTTGCTCCAATCATTGTTAAAGAAGTGTTTGAAATAATAAAAAAATTAAATGAAAGTGGTATTACAATTGTTTTAGTAGAGCAAAATGCAAAATTGGCTTTATCCATTGCTGATAGAGGTTATGTACTTGAAACTGGTAAAATAATTTTAAGTGGAACTGGAGAAGAGCTATTAAATAATGAAAATGTTAAAAAAGCTTATTTAGGTTCATAAATCATTGAGCAATTTCTAATATTTATATTAGAAATTGCTTTTGTTTTTTATATTGGTTATGACATTATTTAAAAATTTATCTCATTTAAAGTAAATTGATATTAAAAAAAATAAACTTATGTTAAAATATTACAAAGTATGTTAAAAACTAAATTCAGGAAATTGATAAATTAAAGAGGTATTTTATAGATGAACAATATTATATTAGCAATTATTGAATTATTGGGAGGAATGGGAGCTTTTCTTTTGGGTTTTAAAGTTCTATCAGAAAGCATTGAAAAATTAGCTAGTGCTGGGTTAAAACGTTTATTTAATAAAACTTCAAAAAATCGTTTTATAGGTGTTGGGATAGGTGCTTTAGTCACTGCAATTATTCAAAGTTCTAGTGCCACTACCGTTATGATTGTTGGATTTGTTAATGCAGGTGTTATGAATTTATTTCAAGCTACCACAATGATTATGGGAGCCAATATCGGAACTACGATTACAGCCCAAATTGTGGCTTTACAAAGTTTTGATATTGTTGCATATGTTGCTATCCTTGCTTTTATAGGTATTTTCATGAATATGTTAGGGAAAAAGGATAAAACTAAAACGATTGGTTTATCATTGGCAGGATTGGGACTTGTATTTATTTCACTTGAAATTATGTCTGGTTCGATGGAAGCAATGAAAGAATCAGAGCAAGTCATTCATCTTTTACAAAGTGTCAATAATCCTTTTTTATTGGTTTTAATAGGAGCAGGAATTACAGCAATTGTTCAAAGTTCATCAGCGGTTACAACAATTTTAATTTCCATTGTTGGGGCGGGAATTACAATTGGTAGTGATCCTAATGCTGTTTTATTTGTCGTTTTAGGTACTAATATTGGGACTTGTGTTACTGCTCTAATTTCATCGATTGGTGCTTCTGTCAATGCTAGACGTGCTAGTTTAATTCATTTGTTGTTTAATATTTTTGGTAGTATTATTTTTATTATTATTTTATTAATTTGGAAAGATTTTATGGTTGATACGCTCCAAAAATGGTTTAGTTCGCCAACTACTCAAATTGCGATGTTCCATACTTTATTCAATGTAGTTTCTACGATTCTTTTTATTGGATTTGTTAATGTTTTTGTAAAACTATCAGAGTTGATAATTAAAGATAAAAAAGAAGACAAGAAAACAACTTATCTTGATGAACGTTTTATTCATACTCCAGGAATAGCTATTAATCAAGCAATTAAAGAAACTGTTTTACTTGGTGAATTCGCCATGAATACTTTAGATTTAGCAATAACAAAATTTGTTGAAAAAAGTATCCTTGCAGAAGAGGAAATAAAAGAAAAAATTTCTGATATTGAAATAGTAAATAGAGAAATTATTACTTTTTTAGTTAAAGTATCATCTCAAGATGTAACAATTGAAGATGAAAAAACAATTTCGGCTCTTCATCATAGTCTAAATGACTTCATTCGTGAGGCTGAAATTGCCGATAATATGGTGAAATATACTCGTTCAGTTATAAATAATAATATTGAATTTTCAGATTCCGTATATGAATCAATTAAAAAACTCCAAGGAATGTTAAAGGAGCAATTTGCCAATATTAAAAAAATAATGTTATATTCTGATTATAGTTTGATTGGCAAAGTAAAAGATTTGGAAGATGAAATTGATCATATGCGTAGTACTTTAATAAATGGTCATATTAAACGTTTGGAAGAAGGTAAGTGTAAGCCTCAAAGTAGTGGTATTTTTATTAATTTAATATCAAATTTAGAAAGAGCCGGAGATCATTTAGATTATATTGCCGATACGATGGTTAATAGCTTAAAATAGGATCGTTATGAATTATAAAGTATATGTATTAGAAGATGATGAAAGTATTCGTGAATTAGTCACGATGGCATTAGAAATGGCACAAATATCAATAAAGAGTTTTTCTAAAATATCTGATTTTTTAGAGGCCATTGATAAAGAACTTCCAATAGTAATTTTACTAGATATTATGTTACCAGATGGAAATGGATTAGATGTATTGACAAAGGTAAAGGCGAAATATCCTCATATTCAGTGCATTATGTTAAGTGCTTTAAGTCAAGAATTAGATAAAGTTAAAGGGTTAAATAGTGGTGCTGATGATTATATTACAAAACCATTCAGTACGCTTGAACTAATTGCTAGAGTAAAAGCAGCTTTGAGAAGATGTGTAAATGAAGAAAAAATTTTAGATGATTTAATTATCAATAAAGATAAAATGGAAGTTACTTATAAAGGTAAAGTATTAGAATTAAATAATAAAGAATATCAGTTACTTTTATATTTTGTTGAAAATCCTGATGTAGTTTTATCAAGAGAGCGTTTGATTAATGCAATTTGGGGATATGATTATTTAGGTGAATCACGAACAATAGATAACCATATTTTAAGACTTCGAAAATTAGGTTTTTCTCAAATTGAAACTATTTTTGGTGTTGGATATAAATTTAGAACAAAGTAGGCTAATTTAAATGAAAAAAAGAATTTTATTTGTATTTATTATCATTATCTTTACTTCTACATTTATTTTTTCTATTATTTCATCTCGGATATATTATGAAAAATTTCTAGAAGATGCGAAGAACAATTTGTATATTTATATGAATCAATATAGTGAAGAATTTTCTTGGGATGTTGCTGGTGCAGAATCATATTCTCGTAAATTAAATGGAGTAAGGGTTACTTTTATAGATAAAAATGGTGAAGTTGTAGGTGATAGTGAAGAAAATTTACCACTTGATAATCATTTAAATAGAGAAGAAGTTAAAATTGCAAGTCTTGAAGGTGAAGGATTTGCCATTAGAAAATCAGATACTTTAGCACAACAGATGGTATATTTTTGTAAAAGTGTCAATGATGGATATGTTAGGGTTGCTGTAAAAACATCAACATATAGTCAAATATTTATTGATAGTATTCCATCACTGATTTGGTTTTTTATTATTGAAATCATTGTTTGTTTGCTATTCACTTGGATATTAGTAGACTATATCATTAAACCTATTGAAAAACTTTCTATTGAAGGTGCAAGTGGTCAAAAAGTTAGTAGTACTTATCCCGAATTTTCTCAAATTGTAAAAATTATCAATAATATGAATGAAAGAATTGATGATAAAATATCAAAAATTAAAGAGGATAAAAAAATTGAAAATATTGTTTTAAACAATATGGAACATGGTATTATCATTTTGGGTCTTGATAATCATTTAATTTTAGCAAATAATATTGTAAATGAACTTTTTGGATATAGTGAGGTGGGGGAAAATTTGCCATTTTTTAAAGATGATCAAGAAATTTTAGAAGGTATTGAACAAGAAGAACAATTTCTTTTTTATCGGAAAAAAAATGATAAAGAATATGCAATTAGATTTACTAAAAGCGAAAATGCAAAAGTCATTTTAGTTACTGATGTAACTGAAATAAAAAGAATGGAAAATTCTAAAAATGATTTTATTGCTAATGTTACGCATGAAATGAATACACCTCTTACTAGTATTAAAGGTTTTGCTGAAATGATTTTAACGGGTAATCTTGATAAGGAAAAAATTCAAAAATCTTGTGAAATAATCTTGAAACAAACAAATCGTTTGAGTAATTTAATTAAAAATATTATTCATTATAGTTTGCTTGAGAGTGATAATCTTCCAAATTATCCAGTATGTATAAGTACGATTTTAATTGATATTTTACATAATTTTGAGGCTGTTTTTCCTGAAAAAAATTTAAAGGTTACGACCTTGATAGAAGAGAATCTCTTTATCTTATCAAGAACAGAGAAAATTTTTGAAATTATAAGTAATATTTTAACGAATGCAATTAAATATAATAAAACAAATGGTGAAATTGAAATTCATTTAAAAAAAGATGATGATAAAATTATTTTAAAAATTAAAGATACAGGTCATGGCATTAAACAAGGTGATTTAGATAAAATTTTTGATCGATTTTATACTATTGATAAATCTCATAATGAGCATAGTACAGGATTTGGTTTAGGACTTGCTATCGTTAAAAAAATTATAAATCAATCTGGTTGGAAAATATCAGTTGAGAGTGAATATGAAAAATATACAATGTTTACCGTTGAGTTTAGTCCAATTATGAAATAAAATATGAATCCGTCATAACGGATTCTTTTTTTACATTTTTTTTACAAATATAATAAAAAAAATAAACGAATTACAAAAAAATATTTGATATAATGTTTTCGTAAAAAGTTATTGATAACTTTTATAATAATTATTTAATATTTAAAGGAGAAAAAAATGAAGAAAAATTTAAAAAGTGTTTTATGTATAGTATTTTTAGCCGTTTCCCTATTCGGAATTGTTGGTTGTAAAGATGATGAAAAATTTGACTCAAGTGCTAAAATTCAATTATACACTCGTGATAAGACAAGTGGTACGCGTGATGGTTTTTTCACAAATATTCATTTTACTGATGCTGTAAGTGATAATAGTGTATTAGGTAGTGGCATTTTAGAAGCTAAAAATAATGGTGCCATGGTTGAAAGCGTTAAGAATGATGAATATGGTATAGGTTATATTTCACTTTCTTCCCTTAAAGATTCTGGATTAAAGGGATTAATTTATGAAGGCGTTGCTCCAACTGAAGAAAATGTTTTAAATGGAAGTTATAAACTCACAAGAAATTTTAACTATATTGTTAGAAACGAATTTGCAACAGAAAAAGAGCAAAAAATTGTTGAAGCTTTTCTTGCTTTTTTAAAAACATCAGATGCTTTAATAACAATTCAAAGTAAAGATGGAATTGTTGATATTACCGGTGATGAACCATCATGGGATTCAATAAAAGACAACTATCCTATTTGTCTTGAAGATAATTCAAATATTACAATTAAATTTGGTGGTTCAACATCTGTAGAAAAAATAGCTAACGAATTGTCAAGAGAATTTTCTACTAAATGTGGTAATTTTGTAGCAGAGCATAATCATACAGGATCAGGAGATGCTTATAAATTTACTCAAGGAGAAGGAAAAGATTCAGCAACTTTTCTACACATTGCTTTTGCTTCACGAGAATTTAAAACAACAGAACAAGGTGCAGAAGGAACATATGGTAAAATTTGTGTTGATGCAATCGTTGCGGTTGTAAATGAAATTAATCCATTAGATAGGGTTACTGCTGATATGCTTAAAAAAATATATGATGGTACTTATAGTAAATGGGAAGAAGTCAAATAACTAATGCCTAAAATATTATCAATTCAAGATTTATCATGTTATGGTCAATGTTCAAATAGTGTTGCTTTACCTATATTATCGACTTTTGGTATTGAAACAATTATCTTGCCCACAATGATTTTATCAACTCATACAGGTGGTTTTAAAAATATATATATTCAGGATTTATCAGAAAGTATAGATAAGATATGTCAAAGTTGGCAAGATAATAATATTAGTTTTGATGCAATATATATTGGATATTTGGGCAGTACAAAATTAATAGAAAAAACAATTACCATCATTAAATTATTTAAAAAGAGAAATACATTAGTATTTTTTACTCCTGCTTGTGCTGATAATGGTAAATTATATCAAGGATTTAATGATAATTATCTTGAAAAATTAAGGTCTTTGTGCTTTTATGCCGATTATATTGTGGCAAATGTCACAGAGGCCTTTTTCTTAATGAATTGTGAATATCAAACTATCAATCATCCTAATAGAATTTATGAACTGATTCATGAATTGACAAAGAAATTTTTAACAAACATGATTATTACGGGAATAGAAATGAATAAAGATGAAATTTATGTTTTATTCAAACAATACCATAGTCATCAAATTACTTCCTTCAAAGAGCAAAAAATAAATGGTAATTATCATGGCACAGGAGATATTTTTTTAAGTTATATGATTGGAAAATATTTTATTTCTCATGAGATGAATATATCAATCCAAGAAGCAATGAAATTTGTTAAAGACGCAATTGTTTTGACCAAAGAGGATACAAATCATTCATATGGTATTAAGTTTGAAAAAGTTTTACGAGGTTTTTATGAAAAAGCAAACCAATCAAAGTGATATAACCATTAAAAAAAGTATAATGGATAAAATTTGGCGTTATTTCTTTTTAACAGTTACTTTAATTTGTTCATCGGTCATTATTTTTATAGTTTTGTTTATTTTAATAAAGGGGTTAACTCCTTTTATCAAAAGTTATCATATTAATGGTGCTTTTTATAAGGTTGATTTTATTAAATTTATATTTGGAAGTAGATGGTTTAAAAATCCTAATATTTATGGTATCGGTTTTATTATTGTCAATACAATTTATGTTACTATTATATCACTACTTATGGCTATTCCAATTTCAATTTTAACAGCACTTTTTATCGCAAAAATTGCACCTAAAAAAATTAGTACAATTTTAAGTTATATTATTGAATTGCTATCAAGCATTCCTTCGGTTATTTATGGGATGTTTGGAATGGGAGTTGTAACTAAAATAGTAAAAGCGTTGAGTAATTTTTTTGGGTATCAAAGTGCTGGAGGGCTTTCGGTATTAACGGTTGCAATTGTACTGGCAATAATGATTATTCCAACGATTACGATGATTTCGGTTTCTTCCATTCAAGCAGTCAAAAAAGCATACATCGAAGGTTCTCTTGCACTTGGAGCCTCCATTACGCAAACCAATTTTAAAATTGTTTTATCAAGTGCTAAAAATGGAATATTTTCTGGTGTTATATTAGGAATAGGTAGAGCATTAGGTGAGGCAACTGCAGTTTCAATGGTTGCTGGAAATCCTAGTTCAGGTCCTAATTTTCATCCATTTGAGGCTACTAAAACTTTAACGTCTACAATGCTTCAAGGTCTAACAGAGGCAGAAGGTTTGGAATATGATATAAGGTTTAGTGTAGGTATTGTTCTAATTATGTTAATTTTAGGTAGTAACTTACTTTTAAACTTAATTAAAAGGAGAATAAAGATATAATGCAAGCAGCAAATAATAATTTGTTCAAAAGATTAAAAAAACGAAAAATGAAAGATAGTATTTTAAATAGTATTACTTGGATTGTTTCAAGTTTTGGCTTCATTGTTTTAATAACTTTATTTATATTTATTTTTGCAAAAGGTAGCAAAACTTTATCTTTTGATTTACTTTTTAGTAATTATTCAAAAACAACTTATTCTCTAGAAAAAACGCATAATTCCTTGCAATTATTTACAAATCCCAAATTAGAAAATACATATTTTTCTAATATTTGGGGAATATCATTACAAGACGATAAAGATGCAGAGGGACTAGATGTTGTAACCATTGCCTATATTGATGAAAATTCTCCTTTTAATCAATTAATAGAAAAGAATTCTAGTGCAACAATTAAAATTAAAGTAGGTTCTCAAATCTCCAAAATAGTTTTAATGAAAGAAGATGGCAAAACAATTTATACAATTGCCAAAAAGGGTGCATCCGAGATGGTTGAGTGCTTAAATCAAGCAAAAATAATTTCAGATATGATTATTACAACAGGTGGAGGAGGAATACGTGGTTCGCTCCTAACAACAATTTATCTCATTATTATAACACTTATTATTGCCATACCATTAGGAGTTGGAGGAGCTATATATTTAAATGAATATGCAAAAGATAATAAATTTACGACTTTAATTAGAACAATGATTGATATGACATCGGGAATTCCTTCGATTATCTTTGGTTTAGTAGGGGCCATTATCTTTATTCCTATCTTTAATAAGGTCATTCATTCAAGTGGTGGCAGTATTATATCAGGGGCTTTTACAATGTCAATTATTTTATTACCAATTATAATTAAAACAACAGAAGAGGCTTTGAAAGCAATCCCACAAGATTATCGAAATGCTTCTTTGGCACTGGGTGCATCTAAAATTCAAACAATTTTTAAGGTAATCCTACCTAGTGCATTAAATGGTATCTTAACTGCTACCTTACTTTCAATTGGAAGAATTATTGGAGAATCGGCAGCCCTTATCTATGCGATTGGTACTGCTATTAAAGATAAAGCAATTTTGAATGAAAAATCTACAACTTTAGCTGTTCATATTTGGACTTTACTTGAAGGAGATAATCCTAATTATGAACATGCATGTGCTATTGCAATTGTTATTTTATTAACAGTTTTACTTTTGAGTATTTCAATAAAAATTGTTTCAAAATGTTTTAATAAGGAGAAAAATAATGCTGTCTAAAGAGAATATTCAAAAAACATTACCAATTTTTGAAATAAGAAATGTTAATCTTAATTATGGTGAAAAACAAGTTTTAAAAAATATTGATTTAAATATTTATAAAAATAAAGTAACTGCTTTCATCGGTCCTTCAGGTTGTGGTAAATCTACTTTACTTAGGTGTTTCAATCGTATGAATGATTTAATTGAAAATTGTACAATAGAAGGAACCATAACATATAAAAAAGAGGATATAAATCAAATAAATCCAATTGATTTAAGAACTAAAGTGGGAATGGTTTTTCAAAATCCGAATCCTTTTCCTATGTCAATTTTTGATAATATTGCTTATGGTCCTAGGTGCCAAGGCATAAAAAATAAAGAAAAATTACGCTTGATTGTCGAGGATTCATTAAAGAAAGCAGGACTTTTTGAAGAAGTAAAAGATCGTTTAAAGGATAATGCTTTAGGATTATCAGGTGGTCAACAACAACGTTTATGCATCGCTAGATGCATTGCAATGGCTCCAGAAGTAATTTTAATGGATGAACCTACATCAGCGTTAGATCCAATCGCAACTATCAAAATTGAGGAGTTAATTAATAGTTTAAAAAAGGATTTTACAATAGTAATCGTAACTCATAATATGCAACAAGCAAGTAGAATTTCGGATTATACAGCATTTTTTATGTTAGGTGAAATTGTGGAATTTAATGAAACAATTCATTTATTTAGTAATCCTTTAAATAAAAAAACAGAAGATTATATTACAGGAAGGTTTGGATAAGATGCAATTACAAAGTGAGATTAAATATTTAAAGCAAATGTTGATAAAAATGGCTGATCAAGTAAAAAATAATATTACTGATGCAGTAGCCTTTTATACCAAAAAAACAAAACCAATTATAATTAATGATAAAATTGTTAATCAATATGAAGAATTGATTGATGAAATTTGTTTTAACCTTTTAATTAAAGAAAGGTTATTTGCCAAAGATTTGCGAGAAGTTATTGCTATTTTAAAACTTGTTTCAGATATTGAAAGAATAGGTGATCATGCCGAAGATATCATGGAATTTAGTCAAAAATTGGAGGCCATTGATATTAAAAATAGTGAAAATATTCATAAGATGGTTCAAATTGCTTTAAAAATGATAAATGATGCTATTCTCAGTTTCGTTAATGAAGATATTGAATTAGCTAAGAAAACAATTTTATTAGATGATGAAGTTGATCGTATCTATGCTAAGATTGTCTTCGATTTGACTAATTTTGATAAAAACGCAGAATGTGCTATTCCTTATATTATATATACTACTCTTATTGCAAAATATATTGAAAGAATTGCTGATCATGCATCAAATATTGCTGAGTGGGTGAGTTATATGATTGATGGATCTATATTTAAAAATAACTGACATTAAAATGTCAGTTATAATATTTATTATTAAATACATTTTATACATAATGATACATTTGAGTTGAAAAAGAAAGACAAATATAGTATAATAGATTTACTATTTACGAAGGAGATAAAAGATGGAAGAAATATTAATAGTAAAGGATTTGAAGAAAACTTTTAAATTGACTGCAAAACAGCGAAAAATTAATAAAACGAATGATTTGTATAAAATTGCTGTAGACGGTTTATCTTTCAAAGCATATAAGGGGGAAATTTATGGCTTGTTAGGACCAAATGGTGCAGGAAAGACAACAACTCTTAGAATTATATCAACATTGATTAAAGCAGATAGTGGTGATGTATTTGTTGATGGTATTGATATTGCCAAAAACCCTGATATGGTTCGCCAAAAAATTGGTTTTTTGACTAGTGAGTTAAAATTGGAAGATTTTTTTACTCCTAATTATTTGTATGATTATTTTTCTGCTCTTCATAAAATTGAAAAAACACTATCAGAGCAAAGAAAAAATTATTTATTTAAAAAATTTGGCATTGAAGATTTTAAAGAGGTTAAAATTGGTGATTTGTCAACAGGAATGAAACAAAAGGTTTCACTTGTAATTTCAATTGTTCATGATCCAGAAATTATTATTTTTGATGAGCCAACGAATGGGTTAGATGTTATTACAGCAAAATCCGTTACAGATTTTTTAATTGAATTAAAAAAAGAAGGAAAGACAATCATTCTTTCAACACACATTTTTTCACTTGTTGAAAAATTATGTGATCGTGTAGGAATTATCTTTGATGGGAGAATGATTAAAGATGATAGTTTAACAAATTTGACAAAAGAAAAATCATTAGAAGATGTCTTTTTTGAATTATATGATGAAAGGATTGGTGAAAAATATGAGTAATATATGGACAATTGTAAAAAAAGAATTAAAAAGATTTTTTACAGATCCAAGAATGATTATAGGTTTAGTATTACCTGGAGTTTTAATATTTGTTATCTATAATTTGATGGGAAATATTTCAATGGAGAAAATAGCACCTACGATTACTGATTTTACGGTTTATGTTGAGAATGAGCCAACAGAGTTCCAATCTTTTCTAAATAAAGATGGCTGGAATATCAATAAAAATAAAGAAAATTTATCAAAAGATAAGATTATTGATAAGATAAAAGATAAAGAGGCTGATTTATATATTATTTATGAAGAAGATTTTTATCAAAAGATGCTTGCTTATGATATAGATACAGGAAAGATGGCACCTAATATTGAAATATATTATAATTCTACTTCAGAATCATCTAATTTATTTTATAGTTATTATTTAGAAATATTAAATCAATATGAAAGTAATATTTCAAATAAATTTGATATTAACAGGGATTTAGATATTAAATATGATGTAGCAAAAAAAGAAGATACAACAATTCAAATTATTTCAATGATGCTACCTTTTTTATTAATGGTTTTTCTTTTCTCAGGGGCAATGGGAGTTTGTAGTGAATCTGTAGCAGGCGAAAAAGAAAGAGGAACTATTGCAACATTATTGATAACGCCAACTAAAAGAAGTCATATTGCTATTGGAAAAATATTGTCACTTGGAATTACTTCTTTAGTTTCAGCGCTTGTAAGTTTTTTAGGTTTAATGCTATCATTGCCAAAATTAATGGGAACAGATTTTTCATTTCAAGCATATGGTTTATCAACGATTCTTTTGATGTTAGTTTTGATTGTTATGACAGTATTATTATTTACAACGCTTCTTACAATTGTTTCAACTTTTGCAAAAAGTGTCAAAGAAGCAACATCCTATGCAATACCTCTGATGATGATAGTGTTGCTAGTTGGTATTACTAATTTTATGTCAACGACGGCTACTAGTAATAAATTGTTGTATATCATTCCTATTTATAATATTGTTCAGTGTTTAATTGGTGTATTTAGTATTACAATAGATCCCGTTTCTTTTCTTATTTGTATAACGAGTAATATAGTTTATATTGGACTTGGTGTTTTCTTATTGACTAAAATGTTTAATAATGAACGTGTAATTTTTAATAGGTAGAAATATATGGATAAAATAATTGAGATAAATCATCTTAATAAAAGTTTTGGTAAAATAAAAGCAGTAGATGATTTGAGTTTTTGTGTTGAAGAAGGTGAATTATTTGCCTTTTTAGGAATAAATGGTGCAGGAAAGAGCACTACTATTTCAATTATGTGTGGACAACTTGAAAAAGATAGTGGTCAAATTATAATTGATGGTTATGATATTGATAAAATATCAAATGTTAGTTTAATCAAAAAAGAAATCGGCATTGTTTTCCAAGATTCGGTTTTGGATAAATCATTGACTGTATACGATAATTTGGAAAGTAGAGCTGCTTTATATGGAATTTATAAGGAAAAATTTATTGAGCAACTGAAAAAAGTTTCTAAAATTTTAAATTTTGAAAATTTATTAGATCGTCCATATGGTAAATTATCTGGTGGTCAAAAAAGAAGAATTGATATTGCAAGAGCAATTATTCATAATCCTAAAATTTTAATTTTAGATGAACCTACGACAGGATTAGATCCACGTACAAGAACTCTTGTATGGAATGCAATTGAAAGTTTAAGAAAAGAATTAAAAATGACAGTTTTTTTGACGACTCATTATATGGAAGAAGCAAGTGATGCCGATTATGTTGTTATTATTGATGAGGGGAAAAAAGTTGCAAGTGGAACTCCTTTAGATTTGAAAAATAAATATACTGGTGATTTTATAACTTTATATAATATTTGTGAAGATGATATCAAACAAATGCATCTTTCATATCAAAAGATTAATGACTATTATCGAATATTAGTTTCTAATACAAAAGAAGCAGTGCATCTCATTCATAAATATCCTGATTTATTTGTTGATTTTGAAATCACTAAAGGAAAAATGGATGATGTTTTTCTTGCGGCAACAGGAAAGGTTTTAACAGGAGGAGATTGTTTATAATGAGAACAATGGGATATTTGATAAAACGTAATATGAAGTTATTTTTTAAAGATAAAGGAATGTTAATCTCATCATTAATTACTCCAATTATTTTGCTTGTTTTGTATATTACTTTTTTAGGACGTGTTTATAAAGATATTTTTATCCAAAATTTTCCTGAAAGTTTTGAAATTGATGATAAACTGATTAATGGATTTGTCAGTAGTCAATTGTTTTCTTCTTTATTTGCGGTTAGTTGTATTACGATTTCTTTTTGTAATAATTTAATTATCATTCAAGATAAGGTGACAGGAGCAAATAATGATTTCATTACATCTCCAGTAAGAAAACCACTAATTATTGGTAGTTACTATTTTTCCACCATCTTTAGTTCCTCTATTATTTGTTTTTTGGCAATGATTGTCTGCTTTATATATATGGGGATTGTAGGATGGTATTTATCAGTAATTGATGTTTTATTAATTATGTTAGATATTGTTTTATTAGTTTTATTTGGTACTACTCTTTCGACTATTCTTTGTTATCCTCTTAAAACTCAAGGTCAGATGTCAGCAGTTGGGACTATGATAAGTTCAGGTTATGGTTTCATATGTGGTGCTTATATGCCGATATCACAATTTGGAAGTGTTCTTCAAAATATTTTGTCATTTTTTCCTAGTACTTATGCAACTTCATTAATTAGAAATCATACAATGAGAGGAATCATATTTGAGATGGAAAAAATTGGTTTTCCCAATGAAGTGGTTACTAATATTAAGAATTCGGTTGATTATAATACTTATTTTTTTGGTAATTTAGTTGAAGTGTGGCAAATGTATTTAATTTTAGGTGGATTTATTATTATTTTCATTATGTTTTTTATTGTATTTTATAAAATAAAACTTAGAAATCGAAAAAAAATTAGTTAAATTATTTTAAATCATTAGCAAATTAAAAGTTTGTTAATGATTTATTTTATTTTTTAAAATAAAATTTACGATGAATAAGATGATTATTTATTTTATCATTTTTTATATATAATAAGGCATCTTTTTAGTTAAATTAAAAAAATGTGATATAATATAAATGATAGTCATTATAAGGTGAATAAAATGTTACATATTTATTATGCAAAAATTAGAGAAAATTATCATATCGATATTGAAATATTTCCCGATATAATAAAGGACTACTTGTTGAGAAAGAAAAATCAGAAAGCATTGTATTCTTCAATATTTTCATGGTATTGTTTAGATTTGATTGTAAAAAAACATTATCATAAAAATTTAAAAGATTTAGATTTTTATTTTACAAAACTCGGTAAACCTATGGTTAGATTATTTTATTTTAATATCAGCCATTCAGCAGATTTTTGTGTTGTTGCAATTTCTAATAAAAAAATAGGAATAGATGTAGAGAAAGTTAGAGAAATTGATAATATTGAAAATATTGTTAATAAATTATTTTGGTGTTTACCATTAAATAATAAAGATTTGTTAATGAATTTTTTTATTGGCTTTACTCAATATGAGGCACTAATTAAATATAATGGAAAAACGATAGGATATCCCAAAAAACAGTTAATGATAAGAAAAGATGTTGAAACAAATTTAATCAACTATAACAATAACTTATATGTGCTTTCTTATAAAGGGTGTGAAAAAGCTAAGATAAGTGAGATTATTATTTAAAAAATTTGAATAGAAAAGAAAGGAAAAAATTATGCGAGCATTAAAAAAAATTATTTTTGTGATTGCAATTAGCGTTTTGACACTTTGTGTTGCTAGTTGTGATAATTGTCAAGGTGAACTAGATCCTGCTACTTTTGATGATGTTGCTAATCAAGTTTTTATGTTATTAATAGGTAACGATGAAATGACTTCTAATTTTTTATTTGAACATCCAGAAAATTTTGGTTTAGAACACTATGAACCTTCGCTACCAACACCAGGATTAACATCGGATGCTAGTAAGGTACTGATAAACTTAACTATTGGTAGTATTAAACGATATGATTATAATAAGTTAAATGAGGATCAAAAAATGACTTATAATATCATCGTTGATTTAGTTGATAATATTAATGCTAAAACGATGGAAATGGGATATTTAAGTAATAATTATTTGGGTTCTTATCTTGGATATCAAGCACAATTACCATTACTTTTAGTAGAATATAAATTTAGAACAAAATTAGATATTGAAAATTATTTTAAATATTTAGATTTAGTTCCAGAAACTTTTGAAGTCTATGTCAATTTTGAAATTGAAAAGGCTGATAATGGCTATGGAATGCCAGATTTTGTAATTGATAAAGTGGTTATGCAATGTCAAAATTTTATTTCAAAAGTGGATAGTTCAGAACATTTTATGATTACAACAATTAATAAAAAAATTGATGAATGTAGTTTTTTAACATCTGAAGAAAAAACATTATATAAAGAGACGAATGTAGAAAAAGTAATGGGACCATTACTTGAAGGATATCGTTATGTACAAACAGAGTTACCTAAATTAAAAGGTAGAGCAACGAACAATATGGGACTAGCTCATTATATAAATTCTAAAGGTGAAGAAATTGGCAAGATGTATTATGAACTTGATTTTCAAGATACTGTGGGTTATAAAATTTCAGTAGAAGATGCTATTCGCTATATTGAAAATAAAATTGCTATATATGAAGAAAAATTAACATATTATCAAAATTTAGTTTTGACAGATGAGGAGTTTAGAAATGAAGTATTGAATTATCAATTGATGAATCAAACGCCAGAAGAACAACTTTCATATTATGAAACAGCGTTTGATAGTTATTTTCCGCCACTTACTTCTAAACCTAAGATAACAGTTAAATATATTGATAAAGCAATGGAAGAGAATTTTAGTCCAGCTGCTTATATGACTAGTGCGATTGATAATTTTACGGAAGAATTTATTTATTTAAACAATGCAGATATTAAAGATGAATATGGCAATCTTGATTATAACTATTTATATACAACATTGGCACATGAGGGATATCCTGGACATCTATATCAAAATGTTTACTTTAAAAATAAAGATGTTAATATTTTGAGAAAAGTTTTAAAATCATCCGGTTATTCAGAAGGCTGGGCAACTTATACCGAAATTTTTAGTTTTGAATTATTAAGGGGAAAATATTCGGATGATTTTGTTGATTATTTAATTTTCCAAGAAGAATACAATGCGGCAATTTATTCACGAATTGATATGGGAATCCATTATAATGGTTGGGATATCAATGAGTTAAGAAATTTTATTTTAAACTTTAATCCAAATGCTAGTGAAGAGGCGATTAGAGCAACTTTTGAGCAATTGGTTGAGATTCCTAATAATTTTCAAACATATTTTTTCACCTATTTTAAAATTAAAGATTTGCAACTAAAAGTGAAAGAATTAGCAGGAAGCAATTTTGATTATAAAACGTTCCATACCTATATTTTGGATTGTGGACCTGCGCCACTTCGCTATGTTGAAGAATATGTTTTATCTAAATATGAATAAAAGCCTATAACTTGAAAAAAACATAGAAATTTAGTATAATAATAAAGCATATTAAAAAATTTAAGGAGAAATAAAATGAGTGTAAACGTAGAACGCTTAAGTGAAAATTCAGTTAAAGTAACTGTTGAAGTTAGTGCTGAAGAATTTGACCAAGCATTAGATAAAGCTTTTGAAAAGGTTGTAAAAGATGTCAAAGCTGATGGTTTTAGACCGGGAAAAATGCCAAAAACAATTTTTATTCAAAGATATGGTTGGAGTTCTTTATATCAAGATGCTTTACAATTTGTTTTTGAGAGTACGTATCCAAAAGCAGTGATGGAGGCAAAAGTATTTCCAACAGATGAACCGAAAGTTGATTTAGATTATTCTTCACTTGAAAAAGGAAAAGGATTTACTTATACAGCTGAGGTTGATGTATGGCCAGAAGTTCATCTTGGTGAATACAAAGGAATTAAAGTAAAACCTCTTTCAACAAGAGTACTAAAAAAAGATATTGATGAAGAAGTTAAAAAGGTATTAGATACTAAAGTTGAAAATGTCATTAAGGATACACCTGCTGAAAATGGGGATACTGTTGTTATTGATTTTGAAGGTTTTGTAAATGGTGTTGCTTTTGACGGAGGAAAGGCTGATAATTATCCCCTTGAATTAGGTTCAAAATCATTTATACCTGGCTTTGAAGATCAATTAATTGGTGCAAAAAGTGAGGATGAAGTTGAGGTTAATGTTACCTTTCCTAAGGATTATCATGAAAGTTTAGCAGGTAAAGATGCCACTTTCAAAGTTAAAGTTCATGAAGTAAAAGGAAAAGTATATCCTGAATTAAATGATGAATTGGTAAAAGAATTAGAAATTTCTGGAGTTCAAACAGTTGATGCGTATTTAGATTATGTGAAAGCGGATTTAAAAAAGAGAAAAGAACAAGAAGCAGAAAGTCATTTGGTAAATAGTTTAGTTGATGCTGTTTGTAAAGCATCTTATGCGGAATTTCCCAAATCATTAATTGATTCTGAGGTAGAAAATCAAGTAAAAAGAGTAGAAGAACAAGCTAAACAATACAAAATGCCAGTTGAAGTTTTGTTACAATATAGTGGAATGTCTTCACTTGATGATTTTAAGAAAAATGCGGAAGACTATGCGCGTAAATCCTTTTTACAAGAACTTGTGATTGATAAAATTATTGAACTTGAAAAAATTGAAGCATCTGATAAAGAAATAGAAGCAGAATATAAAAAAATTGCAGGTGTGAAAGATCAAGACAAAGATGCGGATAAAAAAATTGCTCAAGTCAAAAAACAATATCGTATAAACCAAGTTGCGTATCAAGTTAAAGCGAATAAAGTAATTGAACTTTTGAAGGCAAATGCAATAACTAAAACACAAAAAAGTGAATAAGTAACGAAAAAGAATCATAAAAAAGATAATTCGCTCCATAATAATTATGGAGCGTGATTATTATATGGCAAAACAAAAATTTTGTTCATTTTGTAATAATGAAATAACAATTGATAATTTAGGAATTGAAGGATTAAATGCTTGTATATGTTTTGATTGTCTAGATTTATATCATAAACTAGTTGAATTTCAAGAAGAAGAACAGAAAAGGGAGTTATATAAATTTGAAGTCAATCAAATAACACCTAAATCAATTTATTTGGATTTAGAAAAAGAAGTTATAGGGCAACAAGATGCTAAAAAAACTTTATCGGTTGCTTTATATTTGCATTATTTAAGAATTACTAATCCTTCTCTTCATTTAGAGAAATCTAATATTTTGATGATTGGACCAACTGGAACTGGTAAAACTCACCTTGCAAAGACAATGGCTAAAATTCTTAAAGTACCACTTGCTATTTGCGATGCTACTGTTTATACTCAAGCTGGTTATGTTGGCGAGGATGTTGAAAATATTCTTTTAAGATTAATTCAAAATGCGGATTATGATATTAGTCTTGCGGAAAAAGGGATAGTTTTTATTGATGAATTTGATAAACTAGCAAGAAAAGGTGAAAATCCATCAATAACAAGAGATGTATCTGGTGAGGGTGTTCAAAATGCTTTATTAAAAATTATAGAAGGCAATATTGTAAATGTTCCTCCTCAAGGGGGTAGAAAACATCCATATCAAGAATGTTTAAAAATAGATACTACTAATATTTTATTTATTTGTGCCGGTGCATTTGAAGGATTAGAGGGTGAAACAAAATATAGTGTGGGTTTCAATTCCTCTAAAATTAATGATGAAATTAATTATCTCGATAAAATTAGAAAATATGGTATCATTCCTGAACTTTTAGGAAGATTACCGATTATTGCAAGACTGAATGAGTTAACAGCCAGTGAATTAAAACAAATTTTAACAATACCATCCAATGCTATTATTAAACAATATCAAAATATATTCAAAACATGTGATGTTGAATTGGCTTTTTTAGATAATGCCTTAGATGAAGTTGCCGCAAGAGCAATTAAAGAAAAAACAGGTGCTCGATCACTTAAAAAAATTGTGGAGGAAATGATGTTAGATACATTATTTGAATTACCACTGAATGATGGAACTAAGATAATTGAAATTAATCAAAATAAGATTATAAAAAGAAAAGAAAAAGTTATAAATGCATAAAATAAAAAATTTAAGTTATTTTAAATTTTTAGAAAGGATGATAAAATGTTTAATCGATTAGAAAAAATTGATGCTCAATTGCCAGGAATTGTTATTAAGGATTTTGTTCCACTACCTAATAATGAAGTTCGAGTTGATTTTAATAATGATATAGATTTAAAAATTTTGAAAGTAGCAGAACAATATAAGAATTATTTAGTATTATTAGTTCCTGAAAAAAATAAAACAAATTTTACTGAAAATGATTTTTATAGACGAGCTGTAGTGGCTAAAATCGCACTGAATATGACAAGTCCTAGTGGAACTAGAAGAGTTAAATTTCAGACTATTGTAAGATGCGATATTAAGGGTTTCTTAACTTCATCGACAGGATTTTTAGTTGATATCGTGACAACTCCATCTATATCATCTGATAACATTAAGGATGATGCTACATATGGTTTAATTAAAAAATTTATGATTAAAACAGGATTGGATGTTGTTTTGACTAAAGAAAATAATAATCTTTTAAGTAAAGCTGTAAGTTATGATGAGTTTACAGATATTGTTGCTCACAATTTAAATATTGATTTGTCGTCAAAATTAAAATATTTATTTGAATTAGACATTACCAGTCGTCTTTCCTCACTTTTAGAAGATTTATATAAGCAACAAATGTTTAAAGAATTAGAAACTAAAATTGAAAATGAAGTAAAAAAAAGTATAAGCGAATCGCAAAAAGAATACTATTTGCGTGAGAAAATGAAGGCAATTCAAGAAGAACTTGGCGAAAAAGCAAAACGTGAAAATGAAATAGATGAACTTAGGAAAAAAATTCAGTCTGCCGGTATGCCTAAAACTATTGAAGAAAAGGCTCTTATTGAACTGAATAGATATGTTTCGATGCCTGGTAGTTCACCTGAATCAGGGGTAATTCGTAAATATTTAGATTTTATGATTGAACTTCCTTGGAGTAAGCAATCAGTTGATTGTGAGGATATCAATATTGCCAAAGCTGAATTAGATAAAGATCACTATGGACTTGATTTAGTAAAAGACCGAATTTTAGAATATTTAGCGGTCAAAATAATGAATCATAAAAATCCTCAGACCATTTTATGTTTAGTAGGTCCTCCTGGTGTTGGTAAAACTTCACTTGCAAGAAGTATTGCCAAGGCTTTAAATAAACAATTTGTTAAACAAGCCTTAGGTGGTGTCAAAGATGAATCAGAAATTAGGGGGCATAGAAGAACATATCTTGGAGCTTTGCCTGGAAGAATTTTACAATCAATGGCCAAAGCAGGTACAAATAATCCCGTTTTTCTTTTAGATGAAATTGATAAAATGTCTAGTGACTATAAAGGTGATCCAACTAGTGCAATGTTAGAAGTTTTAGATTCAGAACAAAATCGCTATTTTAGCGATCATTATCTTGAAGAACCTTATGATTTATCAAATGTTTTTTTCATTGCTACAGCAAACTATTTAGGAAATATACCTGCACCTTTGCGAGATAGACTAGAAATTGTAGAAGTATCTAGTTATACTGAGTATGAGAAGTTTGAAATTGCCAAACGTCATCTTGTTAAAAAACAATTGTTAAATAATGGATTAGATGAAGCATCCTTTACAATTAGTGATCAAGCGATTTATAAAATTATTCAAGAGTATACTCGAGAAGCAGGAGTTCGTGAATTAGAAAGAATGATTGGAACTTTAGTTCGCAAAGCCATAAAAACAATTTTGATTGATCATTTAGACAAAGTTGATATTACAGTTGATAATATTGAAGAATTTTTAGGAAGACCAAAATATACTCATAATATGACTGAAGAATTAGATCAAATAGGTGTTGTTACAGGACTTGCTTATACTCAATTTGGTGGTGATACTTTGTCAGTGGAGGCAACTCATTATAAAGGTGAAGGTAGACTTGTTCTAACAGGTAAACTTGGTGATGTAATGAAAGAATCTGCCCAAGCTGCTTTAAGTTATGTTAAAACAAATGCTGAAAAGTTTGATATTAATCCTGATGTTTTTAAACAAAGTGATTTACATATTCATGTACCAGAAGGGGCAATTCCTAAAGATGGTCCATCTGCAGGTATTACAATTGCTACAGCAATTATTTCAACCTTTAATGGTAAAAAAGTTGATCATTGTGTAGGAATGACAGGCGAGGTTACGCTAAGAGGTAGAGTTTTACCAATTGGAGGATTACGAGAAAAATCTATTGCGGCACATAGAAGTGGACTTAAAACCATTTTAATTCCTAAAGATAATACCAAAGATTTGGAAGAAGTACCAGATAGTGTCAAAAATAGTCTAAATATTATTCCCGTTGAAAGTGTTGATGACGTTGTTAAATATGCTATAAAAAAATAAATTAGTAAATTAGTAGAATTAAAATGAATTTTATGATATAATACATTTACGTTGTTTAGTATATATTAAAATGTCAAATAGGAGGCCACGTATATGGGTGCAATGCATTGGTATGATTATTTATTATTAGTTATCTCTTTGGCTTTAACGCTAATTATTGTATTACAAAACTCAAAAGATGATGCATCTAGTGCATTTTCAGGGGCAAAATCAGAAATGGCAAAGCAGAAACAAAGAGGTGCTGAAAAAGTTATTAATCAAATTACAACAGTTCTTTCAATTGTTTTTTTTGTTGTCGCAATTGTTGTAGTAATTTTACCAAAACTATAAAATCACAAAGGGCCAATAAAGTGCCCTTTTTATTTTAAAAAGGAGATTTATGATTATGAAAAATCAAATTTTAGATATAATGAATAAAAAGGATTATTTACCTTTAAATATTGATGAATTGTATAATCTGTTAAATCTTAATTCGGCTAGCGATTTTACTTTGCTTGCTAAAACATTAAATCAAATGGTCGATGAAAAGTTAATAATTTATAATTCTAAAGGTCAATTTGCACCTTTGGCATATTTTAATATAGCATATGGGATTATTGATGTAAAAGATGCTGGCTTTGCTTTTTTAGATACTGAATATGGTAGTATTTTTATTCCATATAGTGCTTTAAATGGAGCACTAACTTATGATGAAGTTATGGTCAAATACAATTTTGATTCTAAAGGACGGCTTGAAGGTGAAGTTTTAGAAATTGTTAAAAGAAATAATACGGAATTAGTTGGTATTATTAGTAAATATCATGGTAAATATGTTGTTAAACCTCTTGATTATAAAATCCATTTACAAGTTTTTGTTAAAAAAGAAGATATCAATCATGCTGTTAGTGGAGATATCGTAAAGGTTAAAATTGATACATTTTGTCAAAATCATACAGCAGATGGAGTAATCATAAAATCGTATGGAAATAAAAATTTACCAGGATTAGATATAACTGGATTAGTTTTAGCTAAAAATATTAGAACTGAATTTTCAAATGAGGCGGTTGAAGAACTTCAAGTAATTCCTACTAGTATAAATGCCAATGAAGAAATGACTAAAAATCCTAAAAGAAGGGATTTAAGGAATAAACCCATTATTACAATAGATGGTGATGATGCAAAGGATTTAGATGATGCTATTTGTGTTGAAAAATTAGATAATGGTCATTATTTACTAGGGGTTTATATTGCCGATGTGGCTAACTATGTTAAAGAACAATCTTTTCTTGATATAGAAGCATATGAAAGAGGAACTAGTGTTTATTTACCAGATCGGGTTATTCCAATGCTTCCTAAAAAACTATCTAATGGCATATGTTCTTTGAATGAAAAAGTGGATAGGTTAGTAATGGCTTGCGAGATGGAAATAGATAGTAGTGGTAAAGTTGTCAATTATGAGATATTTGAAGCAATAATTCATAGCAATCATCGAATGACTTATACTGCTGTCAATCAAATTTTAGAAGATAATGATAAAGAATTGATTTCTAAATATCAAGATATTGTTCCTCTTTTACAAAATATGGAAGAATTGGCTAAAATTCTTAATAATATGCGATTGAAAAGAGGTTCTTTTGAATTTGAATCATTAGAACCTAAACTTATCTTAGATGAAAATGGTAAAGTTATACAAATAGAGGTTCGAATAAGAAGAACTGCTGAAAAATTAATTGAAGAATTTATGCTAGTTGCTAATGAAACAGTTGCTCAAGCAATGACATGGCTTGATGTACCTTTCATTTATCGTGTTCATGAAGAACCGAAAGATGAAAAACTTACAAGACTTCTTCTAGCATTAGACCAATTTGGTTATGATATGAAAATAAAAAACAAAAAAGCTTTACCAAAAACCCTTCAACAAATTTTACTTGATATGGAAAATGAAACGAGAACTAAAAGTGAGAAAATTAAAGATGCTATTGTTTCTAGACTAATGATTAGAAGTATGACAAAGGCTAAATATCAAGAGACCAATATAGGTCATTTTGGTCTAGCAAGTAGTTGTTATACACATTTTACTTCACCAATTAGAAGATATCCAGATTTGCTTGTGCATCGTTTAATTAAAGAATTTATGCTTGGAAAAAAAGAAACGTTTGCTACAAATCCTGTCTCTTATTTTATGGAAAAAGTAAATAAATCTGCTATTCAGGCTAGTTTAACTGAAAGAAAAGCAGAAGTGTTAGAAAGAGATTGTGTGGATTTGAAGAAAACCGAGTATATGAGCAATTTTATTGGTGAAACCTTTAAAGGAATTCTTTCTTCAATCACGCAATATGGACTATATATTATGCTTGACAATACAGTAGAAGGTTTAGTAAAATATAATCAAATGACTGATGATTATTATGAAATTGATGAATTAAAAGGAAGAGTAAAAGGAGAAAAAACTCGTAAGGTTTATCAAATTGGTGATAAAGTAATTGTGCGAGTGATAAAAACGAATTTGGAGAAAAGAGCAGTTGAATTTAGACTTTTAAGGAAGGACAAATGAAATGGCAAATAATGCGTTAGAAAAAATTATTTCTCAAAATAAAAAAGCATTTCATGATTATTTTATTGATGAAAAATATGAATGTGGAATTGTTTTAACTGGTACTGAAATCAAGGCCATTAGAAATGGTAAAGTTAATTTACAAGATAGTTTTTGTTATATTAAACATGGTGAAATTTTTATAAATGGTATGAATATTTCAAAATATGAAATGGGAAATCTCTTCAATCATCGTCCTGATCAAACAAGAAAATTATTAATGCATAAAATTGAAATTGTTAGATTAACAACTAAAATAGCTAAAGATGGTTATACGATTATTCCAACTAAAATTTATTTAAAAAATGGTTTAGCCAAAATTGAAATTGCTTTGGCAAGAGGTAAAAAACTTTATGATAAACGTGAAGATTTGAAGAAAAAAGACCATGAAATGGAAATGAAAAAATATTAGGTGATATGATGAATGACATAATAAAAGCTTTTCAATTAGTTGAAGAGGAAAAATATAAAGAAGCGTATGAAGCCTTTTCAAATCTTATTGGTGATAAGGCATTAGAAAATGATGCTAGATATAGTAGGGCTATGATTGATATTTCGCGCTTAAAAGAACATTTTGAAAATACTATTAATGATTTGAAAGAGTTAATCAATAAAAAAACAAAATATGCTAAAATTTCATATTCTTTTCTTACTCTTGTTTATGATGAATTAGATATGATAGATGAGGTTATAAAATATGGAAAATTGGCTATTATAAATGATACACCATTTGCTAATGAGATTTATTTTGCGTTATCTAGGGCTTATGCTAGAAGAGGAAACGATGAGGATTTAGAAGAAGCCTTGAAAATGATCAATGAATGCTTAAAGGATAAGGAGTTAGAAGAGGAACTGGATTATCTAATTTGCAAATGTGATATTTTGATTTCTTTAGAAAAATTTGACGAGGCTTCTCAGGAAATTGATCATCTTGTAAGTAGTTTCGGTCATAGTGGAGTTGTATACTATTTAAAGGCTCGTTTAGCAATGAAAAAGTATTATAAAACAAATCATATTGCTTTAGTTGATGAGGCTATTTATAATGCTGAAATATGTTTACAATATGAGGAGCACGATTATTCAGTCAAAACTTTATTGATTGAGGGATATACCATTAAAAAAGATTATACTAAAGCTTTAGAAATAATTGATACGATGAAAACTGAAGACAATGAGGAAGATATGATTATGGAAAAGGTTAAAGTATATGATGATGCTAAAGAGTATCAAAAAGCTTTAGATTTAATCATTCCTTATCTTCATAATCATCAATCTTGGAAATTGAAGTATATGGAAGGTGCATTATTACTAGATATGGATAGTAATAAAATAGAAATGACACTCAATTGTTTTCGTGAAGCTTATGAATTATTTCCTAACAATGGGATTATGCTTGATATTTTAAAAGTGAATCGAATGTTAAAAAGGGAAGAGGATAACTATCAATTTTTACAAACGATTATTCAAACAAGAGCAGAAGGAATAATTTATTTTAATCTTGCGGAAACAGCATTGAGAATAAATAAACCATATGATGAAATTATCAAGTACTATTATCAAGCTTATGAATTAGGATATATTGATGAACTTGAATACTATGATTCTATTTGTAATTATACAAATTCTAAAAAAATGAATAAAATTATTAAAAAAAATGAAAAGAATGCACTACAAGGTGATTCAGTGTGGTCTAAGCGAAAGGTTGCTATTAGATATATTTACCAAGAAAATGGTTATCATCAAAATTTGAAAAAGGGCAAAAAAATAATTGAACAATGTCTGAATGAGTATGGAGATGATTCTTGTACGTTAAGCCTATATGCGAGATGTTTAGAATTATCTAATAATAATCAAAAGGCTTTTCATTATTACCAAAAGGCTTATGAGAAAATAAAAAAAGTGATAGAACCCGATTGTGATTGCGCTTATGGATATTATGCTTATGCTAAAATTAGTGGGATTGGTACTGATGTAGAGATAGATGAGGCTAAAAATATTATTTTATCAGTAATTAACAAAAGTGGAAAATATACTTGTTCGCATATTGTTTATTTTTATGCATATTTTTATCTATTAAACGATGAAAGATTTAGTGGAGAATTTGCAAAAGAAATGTTAGAGGAAAATTATCCTTTTTATCGTTATGAAATATCAAGAATTGTTTTATTGTCGCAAGTGATAAATAAGTTGAAAATAAAAAGTAATAAATTAGATGAATTATTATTAGATATGGACGAATATGATAAAAACGAAATAAAATATTATAATGAGAATATTTATCAAAAGGCTTCGTTACCTTATTGGAAAAATATTTAATTTCTATTTTTTAATCTTTCAATTTCTGCTTTTAGATTTTCAACGTCTGCAAGTAGTCGATTATATTGACCCGTCTCGGGTGTTGCACTTGCTTGAGCAGAAATAGTTAAAATAATTTGTCCAACTAGTTCTAGCCAATTTCCAAAAGCATTTTGGGCATTATTTGTTAGATTTGGTGCTATAATATATGCTATGATAACACCGGTCAAACTATATTCATAAGGTGGGATGGAATCTAACCAGTTGGAGAAGGATTTGACAGCTTCTTTGAATTCTTCGTAATTATTGTTCAAATGGAATCCCTCCTATATTCTATCATACGAAAAAAATTGTAAATTAATACATAGAGGTTAAAAGATGAAGGTTTTAAAAAAGCAAACAAATAGTAAAATGTGTTACATTTGTGGAATGGATAATCCTTTTGGACTAAAAGCACCATTTTATGAGATGGAAGATGGTAGTTTAGTAAGTATTTTTGAATACAAATCAATACATCAAAGTTATCCTGGGCGTACTCATGGTGGTTTGATTACCGCTATGTTAGATGAAGTTGCAGGAAGAGCTATCTGGATTACAGAACCAACAACATGGGGTGTCACAATGGATTTAAAAGTTAAATTTAGAAAAATTGTTCTGTATGATGTTAAATTGAAAGCAGTTGGTAAAATTATTAAAAATACTAAAAGAGGATTTGTTGGTGATGCAAAAATTTATGATATGGATGGAAATATTTTGGCAGAGGCAGAAATAACATATATAAAATTACCTCTTGCCCAAATAGCAAGTGATGATATTCATAGTGAAGTTAACACATACTATCCAGATGATGTTACTGAAATTAATTAGCAATTTTCTTAAATAGAAAATTGTTTATGCAATCGTGGCGGAATAGGTAGACGCGCTACTTTGAGGGGGTAGTGTTCAAATGGACGTGTGAGTTCGAGTCTCATCGATTGCACCATAATGATAGTATAGGTTTGCTGCGGTTATTATAGCGTGACAAGCCTTTTTTGTGCTTATAAAGGGGCTAAATAGGCAAAAAATGATGAATTTATGCCATTTTCAGCATCATTATTAGAAATTGATGGTTTATGAATAGCTACTTATAGAGTAGTGGTTTCTAAATTTTACATGATTTAAGGAAGGGTGCTAAAATTTTACACTATTTACGCGATTCGGTTTTTTAGAGATTTTTTGACATATGACATATCGTGGCACTTTTTTCAATAGTAGGATACAATTAAGAAAAAACTTAAAGAATGGGGTGTTAAGGTGAAAAATATAAAAATAACTTATAAAAAAGTAGATATTACAGAAAAAGAAAAATTAATTAATTTAATAAACAATGTATTAGATAGATTAGAAAGAAAAGAATTTTTTATTCCATTTTCTAATGAAGAAATAAATTCAATGTTTGATGAAAAGCATGCTATTGTATATGGTGCATATGATAATGATAAATTAGTTGGCACAGCTCAATTATATTTAAATGATGAGTTTGTTGATATGATTAAAGAATCATTAAATATTAAAAATGAGCTAGCTTGTGAGTTTGGTGGAATATTAGTTCTACCAGAATATCGTTGCTTAGGTATTATGAAGAGATTTGCAGCTATTCTTTTAAATGAAGCAAGAAAAAGAGAATATAATTATGTTGTTGCTGTTGCACATCCAGAAAATATTGCATTTAATAAAGCTATATCATCTACAGGTGCAAAGTTTATGAAAACTGATTATTTAGGTAAATACTATAGAAATATGTATTTACTTTCCTTGAACGATGAATCAAATTGGAATTGATAATTCTATAATCAATATAATTCATCTATAAATTGTTGATCTTTCATATGTTTGCACATTTCTAAAGATGTGTGCATTTGTATTAAAATGGTTCATCTTTGCCATTTAATAAAGCCTAAAAGGCTATTTTGCCTTTAAAACCCTAAAAAACATAAGTATTTTAGGGCTTTTTTAATTGTTGGAGTTGTCCAAAAATGGTCTAAAGTAGGATTCATAATCAAGGCTATATTTTTACCTTTTTCTAGATTTAATAGGTCTTGAACTTTTAATTGACTTTTTAAGATGAATTTTTTTGAAATAGCTTTTTAGGCTTTATAAGACATTTAATAAAGCCTAAAAAGGCTATTTTGCCTTTAAAGTCCTAAAAAACGTAAGTATTTTAGGGCTTTTTTAGTTATTGGAGTTGTTCAAAAATGGTGTAAAATAGGATTTATAATCGAGGCTATATTTTTGCATTTTTTTAAGTTAAATGAGGTTCGAACTTTTAAAAGAATAAAAAAAGTAAATTAATAGTCTAATTTTTTTGGATATAATATAAGGAAATCCTCAAATTGTAGAAGAAGAAACTATAACAATTAAAAAGATTTATCAAATGTATTTAGATAAAAATAGCTTAGATCAAATTAAAACATATTTAGAAGAAAATAAAATTCTTACTTATCGAGGAAATACTATATGGAATAAAAGAACAATCAAAAGTATTTTAACAAATGAAAAATATAGTGGCAATATTATTCTTCATAAAAGTTATATTGATAATTGTATTAATAAAAAATCGAAGAAAAATCATGGAGAACTACCCAAATATTTAATTTTAAATAATCATCCCACAATTATAGATAAACATACTTTTAAAGAGGTACAAAAAGAAATCGCAAGAAGAAGCGGAAAGACTGAAGTATCAAGTAGTAGGAAAATAGGATTTTCAAAGTATAGTGGTAAATATGCATTAACGGATTTATCAGTGTGTGTTTGTTGTGGAAGTCCATATTAAAGAAGAACTTGGAAACTAAAGGGTGTGAATCAAAAAGTATGGAGATGTTCAAATTGTGTAGAACATAGAAAGAAGTATTGTAATCAATCCATCACAATTAAAGAAGAAGATTTGCAACAATCTATTTGTAAAGCGATTAGTCAAGCCATTGAATGTCAAGATGAAATCATTGAAATTATGATGTCCAATTTAGAATCAGTTATGACAGGAAAAATGCAAATACAGACATTTATGCTATCCAACATCAAATAACAGAATTAAATAGATTAAGAGATGTTACTATTAATACGAGAATGGATATAAATGGAGATAAATAAAAATACAATATTGAAATCATCAATCTTACAAAACAAATAGAATATTTACGAGAACAATTAGTAATTGAAAAAGAAAAAGTATAAAAGTCCAATGAAAAGTGGGCTTTTTTCATAAATTGAAAAAAATTATTATATTAGTGGAAATTTGTTAAATGTTGTGATAATATGTAGATAGAATTTATTAGGGGATAAAAGTTGGGGGACTATTAATAAGTTAATATAGTATCACCCAACTGCATGAGAATGCAGTTTTTGTTTTTTTAAACTATGTTGCAAATTTATATTAATTAGGTGAAAGTAAAATATAATAGCCGTTTAATATGATATGATTATGTCAAATTTTTAATGAGGTGATTAATTGTGAGATTTTGTAGTTCACCCAAAACATTTTGGTTAACCATAAATAGAACTTGTGATATGAGGTGTAAATGGTGTTATGCACAAACAACGAATTATGATATAAACAATAACATGTCTTTAGGAAATGTGGAAAAAGCTATTTCTATTATTCAAACATACGGTGTAAATAAATTGGTTTTAATTGGAGGAGAGCCCACGAGATATAAGAAGATTATTGATGTGTTAGATATTTGCTCTAATAATGGAGTTGTTCCTAGCATTATCACAAATGGACTATCTCTAAATAATCTTGTGTTTTTAGATGATTTGATTTCACATGGATTAAAAAATTATAACGTTTCCGTAAAAGGTTTTTCAAAGCAAGAATACGTTGATTATACTGGAGTTGATTGTTTTGATAAAATTATGATGGCAATAGATAATTTAATAAATCGTAAGGTCAATTTAACAATCTCATATGTAATAACAAATGACAATGTGAATGGTTTGTCAAATATGTTAATTGAATTAAAAAGTAGAGGTGTTAAATACTTTTATTTATCTTTTTGTAATCCTTATTTAACCGAACACGGAATCACAAATCATGGAATAGATTTATTTGTATTGATTGAAAACTTTATTGAACAATGTAAGATTTTATTTCAACATAAGATTCATTTTAATTTCCATATGACATTACCACTATGTATATGGCCTAAAGAGTTTATTATGGAACTTATTAGGCATAATTGTATTTCAACAACTTGTCAACTACAAAATCGAAGTGGACTAATTTTTGATACTAATTTAAATATTATTCCGTGTAATTCATTATTCAAATTTCCTATTTTAGAATATGGAAAAGATTATCATGATTTTAAAACTTTAAATGTTGAATTGTATTCTCCTAAAATTGAAGAACAATTTAAAAAATTATTATCCTCTCCTTCGAATAGGTGTATAAATTGTAATGATTTTTCTGTATGTGCAGGTGGGTGTTTATTGCAGTGGTTATCTTATAATTTCAGTGATTTAATGAAAGCTAAGGAGGATTATTATGCTAGAAAAACTAATTGAATTAAAAAAATCAAACGCAATATTTATTGACATACCAATTAGAAATATTAGAAGAATTAAAAACTTTAAATTAGCAGATTGTAATTGTGATGGAAATTGCAATTGTGATTGCGATGATTGTATTTGTGATTGTAGAACTGCATGTGATTGTTCAGATTGCAATGATTGTAATTGTGACTGCGATTGTAATTGTAATTGTGATTGTGATTGCTCTGTTGATTGCAATTGTGATGATGATACATCATGGTAAAAATTTGATAATTTTATTTTAATTAATTGCGACAACCAGTTAATTAGTAAAACATATCGTTCATCATTCATAAAACTATTATTAAGTAATTAAATAGTAGTAGCCTTTTCATATGCCTTACATGTATTTAGTTGATAAAAAGACTACTAACATTTAAAAACATTAAATTTGTTTACTTAATTGATGTTTACATACGTTTTAGTAGTTTTTTATTACCTTATTGAAATAATATAAATTTATTTTTAAGGCTGATTTTAATGTAAATTTTATCAGAAGTAGATTTGAACTCAAATTTGATTAAAAAAAGTTTTAGATAAAAACAAAATAATATTATAACAATAATTTAATAATATATTTTAAAAATACAGATTTAAAGTACATATTGTGTAGCATTAACACATATGTACAATCTAGGGTTGATAGTATAAATTTAAATGAAAATTACATAAAAATATGTGAATTAATGTTAAAATATAGGTATTTAGCATATGTAATTGACTCAAATGGGTAATAAGTCAAGAGAATAGAAAGATAACACACATATAGTATTAAGTATTGACCTTAGAACTACAAAAGTTATAGGTTATAAAATTTAAGTTAAAAAGAAGAGATTCTAGTTCTAAAGTTATGTTCCTCTCTTTTATTATTAGAAAATTTGATTTCTAAAAAATGTTTTTGTTATATTAAAAATATAAAAATTAATTATTTGGTTGTTGTCATAGTAGTAAAAGTCCTAATTTAACAAGAGTTGCTATATTGATGAATATTTCTCATATAAATAATAGATTGCTATCATCTTATGAAGGAAAAATTGATGGTATTAGAGTATATTATGATAAGTGCATTATTTGTAATGAATTGAAATTACTAAATTTATCCTAATATTTTATAAAATTATTAAAAAATTATGTTGAAAATGCTATAATAAAATATATAAAAACTTCATAGGGGGTGTAATAAATGATGAATAATGTTAATGAAGTTCAAAATAATAATTTGAATAATAGTAAGAATAATTTTCCTCAAGAGACTCATGTTAGTCTTATATATACGTTTATGTCTGATGAAAAAAATATTGAAAAAATAAAATCAGAAGTAATTAAAAAAGGGTTTGTGATAGACAATTCTTTTATTAGTGATAATTCTAGACATTTTGATCATATTGAAAATATTTTTTATAAAAAAAATTTAGTATACATATTTAAAGGAAAAGATTTAGATTGCTTTTCTTGTTTTCCTTTAACAAATAGTTATGGAAACAAATTAGTTAGTAAGTATAGAATATCTAACATTAGGTTAATTGTTTTCGAAACAGGAATTTTCTTTATTGAAATTATGTATAAATTATTAAATATTAAAATTCCAGAAGATTATTTTGACTATTTATTAGACTTAAGAAATCATTTTAAAGATATTGAGATTGATTCTTTTGTTAAAAGTGTAATTGGCAATGAGTTAAAATATGAATCTTTTGATATGCAAGGAAATTCAAAAACAACACGTTTTCAATTGTTTTCTGATATAGTTTTAGGTAATAAGCAAACTATTTTACATGGTGATCAGTTTTTGATTGGTGAAAATGAAATTAATATTATTTCTAATTACTTTTTAAATAGAAATAGTGTTAAATCTTATAAAAATAATAAACCTCATAATATTAATAATTATAGTATGTTTTTAGGAAATAATGTTTTTTGTAATGAAGAGGGAGTTTTATCAATTACTCAAAATAATTCTTTAAATAGAGAATTGTTTGAAAGAACATATGAAAAAGCTATTGTACAAAATCTGTTTTATTCATATATTTTAGTTTTACATCAATATTATTATTTACATTTTATTAAGCGCTGCATTCAAAATTTAGATATTTATGATAACGATTTAAGAGATGATTTATTAATTATTAAAGAGAAATATACAATATTTAAAACAAAATATTTATTTAATAAAGTTTCACTATTTTATTATCAACAAAAGATTTATGAATTGTTTTTTAATTCATTATCAATAAAATCTTTTAGTGATGAAATTAGGGATTCAATTGAACCAATGGATAAATTGCTAAAAAATTCTAGGGAAGAAAAACTTAATTTATTTGCAAAACTGTTTACTACTGTAACCATCACTAATGCCACAATAAGCATACTTAATTTTATTATATCGATGTTTGTTAAAACAGTGTGGTTAAAGAATGTTTTAATTTTGTCCCCAGCATTTATTTTATTCCTAAGTTATGTATTAATATTGTTCTTTTATAAGACAGGTATCAAAAAAAATAAAAATATTCTTTAATATATTGACAAATTAATAGAAAATTAGTATAATATATATGTATCATGTAATACATATTAAAACTAGCATGGAATTTATAAATTAAGTAGTTGATGCTGAGACGCCCAAATCGTTACGCATAAGCGAATCCCTCTGCAGTTTTAGATTAATTGAAAAAAGGATTTATGTCCTTTTTTTTAGTATATTTTATTAATTTCTGAATACAATATTATTGTAGATATCTACTTTTTGTATATTGAATGAACGTATAACTGTTCCTCTTCAATATACATTTTTAAGTTAAGATATGATTATAAATGTTAAAATAAAATCCTCTATAAAAAATGGTTAATAAAGTAATCACTATAAAATTATACAAGGGATGTCGACAACTATGATTTAAATATAATCATTATCATAAAGATTATAAAATATGGTATAAATAATGTGGTGGACAAACGATGTTGTATCATTTTAAATTTGCATCTGTTACTATGATAATAAGTAAAGTATATCCTTAGCAATTATGAAAGTTTATGAAATAAAATATTTGTAATATAAAAGAAGAGACTTTGGGTATGAAGTTAAAATAACCAGTCTTTTCTTTTTCTTAAAAAATATAAAATTATGAATTTTATAATTTTTTTACAAATATTTCATTGGAGTTTTAAGTAATATTAATAGTATATGAAAATTAAATTTGGAAGTAATTTAGAAAAAATTAAAAGATTAGTCAAGAAGAATTAACTGATTTACTAGAAGTTAGTAGATAAAATATATCTTTATACATCCTTTTTTTAATGACAATGGAATAATTGCTAGACTTTGGCATAATGTATTATAAATAGAATTCTATATTTAAATTTATTTCAATTGAGTCATAAATTCTAAAATATTAATTTTCTTATTTTGGAAAGAATATTATGTCATAAAAATGGTAATTTGAATGAATTTATAGAATTTATGATTATAGCGATTGATGAGACACTAGATAACATTTTATTGAGTATTGGAGAAAAAAGTAAAAATATATCAACTTATATTAATAAATTACTTTATTTAATGGAGATAAGTATTCTTTACAGTGTTAATAAATTAATGAATAGAATAGGTATCAAAACTAAAGAAACGTTAAGAACTAGTTATTTAAATCCATTAACTATGAATGGATTTGTAACAATGACGATGTAATTAAAAGGGTTAGAGATATAGAAAGATATAATGTATTACAAAAATATATTAACGATAATTTTAATACTCCATTTTTCTTAGATGAAAATGGCATTACTTATAATGTAATAGGTGCAATTATTAGAGAGTATTTAGATAGAGAAATTACAAGAATTATTTAGTAATTAGGTAGTATATAGGAGAGTTTTTTGTACATTAAAGACATGTTAGAAGTTAAGTTTTGATATGATAAATATTAGAACTTTTTTGTTTTAAAGGGGAAATAGCCTAAAATTGCTGTGAAATTATCAATTTATAGAATTTCTATTAAATAATCTAAACTACACATTTGATAGTAGTGAATCAATAACAATAGAAACTAAAATTATAGAAAAAATACGAAGGAAATCAAAATAAAAATATTTATAGATTTAAATTTTTATGTTTATATTGATAATAAAAAATAGAGATTCTTGCATTACTTAATGGTTATTATTAATATGTATGAAGGTTTTTTAGGAATTTGATATTATATTTATGAAAAATAATTAAGTTTATCTCAAATTACTAGGTATGGATATTTGTATTAAAATAGTTTAATAGGTATGAGTTTACTAACTAAAAAGTTTTTTAAGGAGGAGGAATTAAATGGTTGGAAAATATAAGGTTATTACTTTGTGTGGAAGCACGAAGTTTAAAGATGAATTTCTAATAGAACAAAAAAGATTGACTTTGGAAGGAAATATTGTAATTTCGGTTGGACTTTTTGGACATAGCGGTGATGATGAAGTTTGGACAGAAAATATCAAAAAAATGCTTGATGATATGCATAAAAGAAAAATAGATATGGCAGATGAAATATTTGTTATAAATAAAAATGGATACATTGGTTCAAGTACCAAGTATGAAATAGAATATGCATTAAAAACTAATAAGAAAGTTAGCTATATGGAGTAATATTGTATACGAAGTTTGCGCAAAAGTGGTGAGAGATGATAAAAAATAGGTAAAACAAAATAGAGATAGTTTATGCAAATAATTCATTTCTAAAGCAAAAGTTCTTTATTGAGACAAAGATGAATTAAAAAGGAGGAAAAATATGGAACAAAAAAAAGAAAGAAAATTGAGTTTTATTTATAAATTTAAGTATTTACTACATTCCACTCGAGAATATCGAAAATACGCTTATTTATCAATTGGTTTTGTTTTAGTAGAAACAATTTTAGAATGTATTATACCTTACATTATGAGTCGGTTAATTTCTCTTTTGCAAAGTTTTATTGGTGTTGAAGTAACAGAAACCTTGAAACAAGAAGCTTTAAATGGTGTTATCATTTATGGTTCAATTTTATTAGTTTTAGGGATTCTATCTTTAATTTGTGGTATTTTAGCAGGTCGGATGAGTGCAATTGCTTCTGCCGGTTTTGCTAAAAATTTACGTACTGATGAATTTGAAAAAATTACGGCTTATTCTTTTCATAACATTGATAAATTTTCATCTTCATCTTTAATTACCCGGCAGACAACAGATATTAGTAATATCCAAATGGCTTTTATGCTTTTAATTCGGATTGCCGTTAGAGCTCCATTTATGTTTATTTTCTCTTTTGTAATGGCTTTAGTTGTCGCTCCACAAATTTCTTGGATTTTTTTAATTACGATTCCATTTATCGTCATTATTTTAAGTATTTTAATTCCCATTGCAACTAAATTATTTATTAAGTTGTTTAGGAAATACGATGATTTAAATGAATTAACAGAAGAAAATGTTCGCGGAATGCGTGTAGTGAAAACCTATGCTCGTGAAGATTATCAAAAAGAAAAATTTGCCCATGAATCAGGTGTAATGGGCAAAGGATTTGAAAAAGTTGAACAAATTATGAATGCGGTTAATCCTGCTATGCAAGCAGTTATGTATATGTCTATGTGTTTGATACTATTTTTAGGCAGTATGCTTGCCATTTCGCAAGGAATTGAGTTTGGTCCAAAAAATGCTCCATTTGGAGTAGGCAATTTATCCGCAATGATTACTTATTCTGCACAAGTATTATCTTCTCTAATGATGGTTGCAATGGTTTTATTTATGATTATCATGTCTGTTCCCGCAATCAATCGTGTCTATGAGGTTTTAATGGAAGTACCATCTATTAAAAATAATGATCATCCCATTTATGAAGTTTCAAATGGGGATATTGATTTTGAAGATGTTTCTTTTAAATATAAACCTGATGCCCAAAAGTATGCTTTAAAAAATATTAATTTGCATATTAAAAGTGGACAAACTGTAGGTATTATTGGGGGAACCGGTTCTTCTAAATCTACTCTTATCAATTTAATTTCCCGTTTCTATGATACTTCTGTTGGAATGGTAAAAGTAGGCGGAGTGAATGTTCAAGACTATGATGTAAAAACCTTAAGAGATCATGTGGCAATGGTACTACAAAAAAATATTTTATTTTCAGGTACGATTAAAGACAATTTAAAATGGGGTAATGCCGATGCTACAGATGAACAAATAAAAGAAGCTTGTAAGATTGCTCAAGCCGATGCTTTTGTTGAACAATTTCCTCAACAATATGATTCATGGATTGAACAAGGTGGAGTGAATGTTTCTGGCGGACAAAGGCAACGGCTCTGTATTGCTAGAGCACTTTTAAAAAATCCAAAAATATTGATTTTAGATGATTCTACAAGTGCGGTAGATACGAAAACAGATGCGTATATTCGCAAAGGATTTAAAGAATTTATTCCTGGGATTACTAAAATTATCATTGCACAAAGAGTTTCTTCTGTTCAAGATGCTGATTTTATTATTGTTATGGATAATGGAGAAATCAATGGCATAGGAACACATGAAGAATTACTGAAAAATAATGCAATTTATCAAGAAGTATATGAAATTCAAAATCGAATTGGAAAGGTGGGAGAATAATGAAAGAAGCAAAACACAAAAGAAAACATGTCTTACTTCGTTGTATCGCTGATTATTTTAAAGCGCATCCTGTTGCTTTAATTATTTCTGCAATTTGTACTTTAATTTCAGCCTTAGGTCCAATCGTTGCCCCATTGATGATTCAAAAAGTAACAAACTTGATTGCTACAGCCATTGAAAAAGGAAGTTTTGTTGTTGTTTCTAAAGAATTTTATGAATGTTTAGTCATTATGATTTCAGCTTATGTTATTTCTCTTACAGGTGGTTTTATCTATTCCCAACTTACTGCTCGATATGCTCAAAAATATATGCATGAATTGAGATGTCGACTTTTTGAACATATGCAAGACTTACCTATTAAATATTTTGATACGCATGATAAGGGAGAAATTATGTCTACTTTTACGAATGATGTTGATACCATTCGTCAATTATTAGCACAATCCATTACGACAGTTTTAATCTGCAGTGTTACCTTTATTTCTGTCTTTGTCATTATGCTTTTTTCTTCTATTTATTTAACGATTATTGTTATTTTAGGAACAATTGCAATACTTTTGGTTACTAAATTTATTGGGGGTAAAAGTGCGAAAAACTTTACTGCACAACAATATGTTTTAGCCAAAGAAGAAGGATATGTAGAGGAAATGATGAATGGTTTGAAAGTGATAAAATCATTTACTCATGAAGAAGAATGTAAAAAAGAATTTGAAAAGCACGTCACGGAATTGCAAAAAGTATCAACAGATGCTCATAAATTCGCAAATATTTTAATGCCAATTTTAGGAAATATTGGGAACTTTTTATACATTTTAGTTGCTGTTGTTGCTACCACTTTGTTTATCTTTGAAGTTCCAGAACTTACGATTACTGGTTATCATTCAAATAGTTTTATTTCTATTGGTGTTATAGTTTCTTTTTTACCAATGGTTCGTCAATTTACAAACAATGTAAGCGAAGTTTCAAATCAAATCAATCCTATTGCTATGGCGATTGGGGGAACAAGTCGTGTTTATGAATTACTAGATGAAGAAAAAGAAATAGATGAAGGTTATGTTACTTTAGTCATGGGTAAATATGATACAAAAGGTAATATCGTGGAATGCAATCGAAAAGAACATACCTTATGGGCATGGAAACATCCTCATACAGCAGATGGTTCAATTACCTATACCTTACTTCAAGGAGATATTCGTATGTTTGATGTCGATTTTGGTTATGTTTCAGATAAGATTGTTTTACATGATGTTTCTTTATATGCCAAACCTGGTCAAAAAATTGCCTTTGTTGGTGCAACAGGAGCAGGAAAAACGACAATTACCAATTTAATTAATCGGTTTTATGATATTGCCGATGGTAAAATTCGTTATGATGGTATTAATATTAATAAGATTAAGAAAAAAGATTTGCGAAGATCATTAGGGATGGTACTTCAAGATACAAATTTATTCAGTGGTACAATTATGGATAATATCCGTTTTGGACGACTTGATGCAACCGATGAAGAATGTATTGAGGCCGCAAAATTGGCCAATGCAGATTCTTTCATTACTCGTTTGCCTCAAGGATATAACACGTATATCAAAGGAAATGGTTCTTCAATTTCTCAAGGACAGGCTCAACTTTTATCTATTGCTAGAGCTGCAGTCAGCGGTTGTCCGGTTATGATTTTGGATGAAGCAACATCTTCCATTGATACACGTACAGAACAAATCGTTTTAAAAGGAATGCAAAATTTAATGAAGGGACGCACTGTCTTTTTAATTGCCCATCGCCTTTCAACCATTCAAGATGCTGAAGCGATTATGGTATTAGAACACGGACGGATTATTGAAAGAGGAACACATGAGCAGTTAATTGATCTTCATGGGTATTACTATCAATTGTATACTGGAGTATTTGAACTTGAATAAATAAAAAACTGTTTGCTATGGACAAACAGTTTTTTATTGCTGATTCATTTTATATACTCTTGTCAATTTGAAACCATCCATTCATTCCAAGATGAAAAAAAGTACATGGGAAGATAAATGGTATTTTGTGCATTTATTGGACTAAAAAACATCAATTAATAGTGGTAAGATATAGAATGCTTTTACAATTATTAAAATTATTCAAACAAAATTGATAAATCTATTTGCTCAATCACTTGAAAAAACACCAGTTTTAGATATGTTAGGTCATTTTTGTTAGTTGATCTTTGTAGATAAGAGAATAGTGCCTAGAGATAAAAGCAGAAATAAATAGTAAAAGAGGAATTCTAGTGTAAGACTTTTATTTTGATATATTTAAAATTTTTGTGGTATAATTATTAAAAAAGGGATTAAAGCAACAAAAAAATAAATGGTGATTTGAAAACCAAAATTTTATAAGTGGTTATTGTCCATCATAGGACTTCAATAAAATTCCGAAACCCTTGAAAACAAAGGATTTATCGCAATATGTTCGCCTTATCCTTTTATATGATTTCACACGAGTTTACTTTTCCCCTGACTGCTTATAAGGGCAAGAAAATCTGATAACAAGATATAACAAGGTGTGGTAATCGGAGAACTGTGATGTATGTGCGGATAGATTATACTGGAGAATTTCAATATGGACAAGTACATTTATGAAGAAAACAATTGTCTTTGGTATGAACTGCAAGGCGATTATTATCTGCCGTGTATTCTTTTACTGCCTGAAGAAGAAAAAACCATAGGGATATGGGGACAACGGCACTTGTGGTATCTAAAAGAGTATCGCAGGATTCCATACATCAACCTATTTACAAGTGGTAGATTCAATGCTTACCTTGCTGACATCGACAGATAGGCACAAGAACGCTTTGAAAGGCTCACAGGGCAGATGAAACAGACGCAGGGTATTACAGAGTGGCTAAAAGTAGAAAACGCCTTAGAATGGGTTGGACAAATGAATAACATACGGGCGTGTGCAAAGGAGATTGTGGAAAGAGAAATTATTTTTGCATAAGTCAAGGCGGCAGGGAGAAATCTCTGCTGCTTTTCTCTTTTGGGGAGTAACTGTCTAATAATAAAAAATTCCCAGAAAAAACTTGCAAAGTATTGACTTTAAATTTTGAATATGGTATAATAATAAAAAAATTAAATTGCTCTGCCACCGGGTAGAAAGAGTAAAAGTATTCATTTATACATCGTTAGGTCTTAGAAGATGTGTAAAAGGATGCTTATTTTTATTTATATGGAGGTATTTATATGTGGAGCGAGAAAACAAAACCTATACTGAATTACTTTACAAAAGTGGAAATCCTATTGTGGTGTATATCGGTTATGTTAATATTCGTTTCTTTTATTATTTTTGACGGAGAGAGCATTTTGACACTGATAGCTTCTTTAATAGGCGTTACGTCTTTAATTTTTAATGCAAAGGGAAATCCATTTGGGCAATTTCTTATGATTATATTTAGTGTATTATATGGAATTATTTCTTTTACTTTTTCTTATTACGGAGAAATGATAACTTATTTGGGAATGACAGCACCAATGGCAGTTTTTGCATTGATTTCGTGGATAAAAAATCCATATAACAGAAATAAGGCGGAAGTAAAAGTGAATCGTTTAAAGAAGAAAGAAATAGTTTTTATGATTTTGCTGACGGCCGTCATTACTTTTATTTTTTACTTTATTCTGGCAGCTTTTATCACAGCAAATTTAATACCAAGCACAATATCTGTTACAACAAGTTTTCTTGCTGTATATTTAACATTTAGGAGAAGTGCTTTTTATGCTGCTGCTTATGCTGTAAATGATATAGTCCTAATAATTCTATGGATAATAGCAACGCTTACAAATACAACCTATTTGTCAGTGGTTATTTGTTTTGTAATATTTTTAATCAATGATATTTATGGATTTATCAACTGGTCGAAAATGCAGAAACGGCAAGAAACAAATTGCACGATACCTGTCAATAACTATGTTGAATTTTAAGAGAAAGAATGAATGTGAAATGTTTAGAGAAATGAGAAGAAAAAGACAACTTTTAAGCAAGCAGGTAAGTATTGATGTATTAGCCCGTGGAACTGTTGGTATATTGGCATTGTTAGGGGATAACGATTATCCATATACAGTGCCAATCAGTTATGTATATGATGACTTCAAGATATATTTTCATGGAGCAAAGGCAGGCCATAAAATAGATGCAATCAAAAAATGCAGTAAAGCGTCTTTTTGCGTGATAGACCAAGACAACATAGTTCCAGAGGAATACACAACTTATTTTAGAAGTGTAATTGTTTTTGGAAAAATCCGCATTTTAGATGATGAAAAAGAAATAAAAGCAGCGATTGAAAAGCTTGCGATAAAATATTATCCAAAGGATAGTGAAACTAATAGAGAAAAAACTATTAATAAGGAATGGAAGCCTCTATGTATGATGGAATTTTCCATTGAACATTTAACAGGTAAAGAAGCGATAGAAATGGTAAGAAATAAAACATCTTGAATAGAATCTTAATTGTATACAAAAATTTATTTTTATAAATTATAGAGATTCGGAAAGGTTAAGACGATGAATACTACAGAATGGATATTTTGCCCTATTTGCGACAATAAAACTCGAATAATGATATGGGAAGATATCGTATTGATAAACTTTCCTCTCTATATATTTGGACGATTTGTGTGTTGATGAGAATTATAGAGGTAAACATATTGGTAAAAAATTATATGATGCTGTTTTAGAACTTGCAAAAGAAAAGCATTGTTATAATGTTACCCTTAATGTTTGGCATCTAAATGAAAGTGCACTTAAATTTTATGAAAAGTGCGGCATGAAACCGCTAAAAATATGTATGGAAAAGATTATGGATAAAATTATAATTTATAGGAGTATGTAAAATGTCATACAAAAAAGCTATTTTATCTTTTGGAAGTCTACAAATGTCAATATTTTAAGATTTTTTCAATATTTATTGAATGAATACAGACTATATAACGTAATAGGTTATTAGATTTTCTTGCAATACATATGCATACTTCAGTTATAATAAAAAAAAGGAGTAAATATGAGTATAATTGATACATTTGATAACGAAACCGAAGCAATGATCCATTTAGAGGATGTTTGTCAAAAAAGTACTATTCAATTGGATGTTTGTATCATCAATTTTTCTTATAAAATAATGCAAGCCTTAATTGAAGATGATTTAATTGAACTATTAGATGATAGTATAATTAAAAGTGTGAGTGGGAATTATCCTATTTATATCTATAAAAATACTAAAATTGGAGTTGTTAAAACTAATATTGGTGCACCACTTACAGTAGGTCTAATGGAAGAGATTGGTTATGTTTTTTCTTGTAAAAAGTTTGTTATGTTTGGTAGTTGTGGTGGACTTGATAAAAATATTGCTTCAAATAAGATCATTATTCCTACACATGCTTATCGAGATGAGGGAGTAAGTTATCATTATGTTAAAGCTAGTGATTATATGGAAATTTCCAATTATAAAATAGTTAGTGAATACTTAGATATTTTAAATATCGAATATGTACTAGGTAGAACTTGGACTACTGATGCTTTTTATCGAGAAACGAAAGGAAATTTTTTAAAGAGAAAATTAGAAGGATGTATTGCGGTCGAAATGGAAGTTAGTGCTTGTCAAGCTGTTGCTAATTTTAGGGGCTATCAATTATATAATTTTTTATATCGTGCTGATAATCTTGATTCATCTAAATGGGATAAAGGAATTTTATCTAATATTGAAATTGATGAAAGATTAAAACATTTCTTCATCGCATTAGAGATTGCTAAAAGGGTTGTAAAAAATGAGTAAGATAATTGGTAAAGAAGTGAAAGTCATAATTGATAGACCACTTGGAAGCCATCATTTAAAATACCATAATACGATTTATGTTGTAAATTATGGATATGTTGAAGGAGTGATTGCAAATGATGGTGAGTACCAAGATGCTTATGTCATAGGTCCTTGTATACCATTGAAAGTATTTATAGGAACGATTATTGCTATTGTTCATCGTAAAAATGATATAGAGGATAAATGGGTTGTTGCTGAAAAGGGGAAAAATTATTCAAAAAAACAGATTGAAGAGTATATTCAATTTCAAGAACAATATTTTGATTATGATATTGAAATCTAAAATCAAAATTTCCATGTTATGATAAACAAAATATAGGAAGATATTTGTATATTCAATATAAATATCTTTTTTTATTGTCTAAAATTAAAAAATATGTTATAATAAACTTGCAAAAAAAGGAAATAGAAGTGAAAGAAATTTATGAACAAAAAATATACCAATCAGACACATCCTATTGAACCGGTTTGGAATGGTGATTCTAGAATTCTTATTTTAGGTTCTTTTCCTTCGGTTAAGTCGCGTGAAATGGCTTTTTTTTATGGACATCCTCAAAATAGGTTTTGGAAAGTAATTGCTAGTATCTATGAAGAAGAACTTCCAAAGACTATTGATGAGAAAAAAGCAATGTTATTAAAAAATAAAATTGCTCTTTGGGATGTGATAAAGAGTTGTGATATTATAGGTTCTGCTGATAATTCAATTAAAAATGTAGTTCCTAATAATCTTGATGTAATTTTAAAAAATGCGAAGATAGAAAAAATATATGTTAATGGTAATCAAGCTTTAAATTTATATAATAAATATTTATTACCACATCTTAGCGTTGAAGCTATTTTATTACCATCGACAAGTCCTGCTAATGCTATTTATTCTTTTGAAAAGTTATGTGCTATTTGGCAAGCAAAATTAAAAGTTGAAAATGATTAAAAAACAAGGAGGTTTCAAAAATGTTTTTAGTATCATTTCAAGGTGTATATGGAATTGGCCATATTGTTTATTTGATAATTTCAATTCTTTTAATGGTATTGGGAATCATCATTATAAAATTAGTAAAAAAAGAAGACATCTATTTTAGAATTATAAAAATAAGTGGTATTATACTACTAATCTTAATTTTGATTAATAGAATTTCGGTTACTTATTATGATGTAGTAATTTCTAAAAGAGAAGGGTATAGTTGGTTAAATATAATTCCTAATACTTTTTGTGGTTTATCATCATTGATTTTATCATTGGCAATTATCTTTGGTAAGAAGGACAATGTTGTTTTGCACTTTATTTCTTATTTAGGTATTATTGGTGGTATTATCACAATGTTTTATCCTGATTTCTTAGAATCACAAAATTTTTTTGATTTAAGATCAGTGTCAGGTTTATTACATCATACAATAATGGTTTGGTTAGTTATAATTTGTATGTTAACTAAATATATTGTACCAACAATGAAAAAATGGTCTATCTTTCCAATTGGACTTTCTATGGTTATGACTTTCGGCCTTTTTGAGAAAGACTGTTTGCACTTTACGAAAGCAATGCAAATTGGCGAACCATTACTAAAATCAGCACCAATTTTTACATCTTGGTATGTAATTGGAATTTTAATATTGATTTTACATTTTCTTTATTTGTTTATCTATGATTTAAAAGTAAATAAAGTAGGATTAAAAGAAATTTTTACGTTGTCATAAATAGAAAAATCTATTTCTAAATATTAAAGAAATAGATTTTTAAAATTATAAAAATTTAAAAATGATATGAGGAAAGAAAAATGAAAAGAAAACTTCAAAAAATAGGATATTTTTGTCTAATATCAAGTATGATTGTTTTTATTGGATTTTTTGTTATTATGTTTGTTCATCGAAGAGATATTGTTCGTCGCAATAGTTTTGATAATCTACAACAAAAAGCAGAAAAAGTCATTTTATGTATTGGTGATGGAATGGGAGAAAATCATATTGAAATTGGGAAAAAATACTTAAATCAAAAAATGATTTTTGAATCGTTTGATTATCAAGGATATATGACTACTTTTTCTAATGCTATTTTTTCACCAACCGATAGTGCTGCTGCCGCGACCGCAATGGCAACAGGTCAAAAAGTTAACAATGGTGAGATTTCAAAGCATAAAAATGAAAACTTACTAACGATTAGTGAATATGCAAAAAGTTTAAATAAAGGTATAGGAATTGTCACAACAGATTCATTAGCAGGTGCAACACCAGCTTGTTTTTCATCACATGCCAAAAGTCGTGATGATGTGGAAAATATCATTAATGGTCAAATAAATAGTGGAATTGATCTATTTTTGGGAGCTGGTTATACTGATTATTTACCTTATCAAAATCAATTAGAAAATAAGCAGTATTTGTTTACAAATCAGTTTGACCAATTGTCAATGCATGCAGAAAAAGTCTTTGGATGTTTTAAAGAAATCGTAAATTATCAACATCAAAATGATACACCTACACTAGTAAATTTGGTAGCATTTGCAATTAATTTTATGGAAAGTAAATATCCTGAAGGATATTTTTTGATGATTGAGGCTGCTCATATTGATAAGATGAGTCATCAAAATGAAATTTTTAAAATGATTGAATATTTAGATGAGTTTAATCATGCAATACAATATGCTTATGAAAAATTATCAAAAAATACTAATACCGCTTTTATTGTAACTGCTGATCATGAAACAGGAAATCTTCCGCACTTTACAGGAACAAAGGAAGAAATCAATAATAAACTATATCGTAGGAAAAATCATTCTAGAAAAAAGGTTAAATTTTTTCTTCAATTCCCATTTGATGTTGATTCATCTACAATACCTTCTAAAATAGATAATACAGATATTTATAACATATGTTATCAATTAATAAGTTAAGAAATGCTATTTTACTTGCAATACAATAGAAATGTTTGTATTTTTTTGGTAAAATATATTGATGAGGTGAGAATAATGATAAAAAAGGTTACAAATACAATATATTATATAGGAGTAAATGATCATAAAATTGATTTATTTGAGGGTCAATATCAAGTTTTAAATGGTATTTCATATAATTCCTATTTAATTGAAGACGAAAAAATAGCTATTATGGATACTGTTGATGAACATTTTTCCTTAGAATGGCTTAAAAATATAGAAGATGTATTAAATGGTAAATTACCTTCTTACCTAATAGTTTCCCATATGGAACCTGATCATTCTGCTAGTATTCATGCATGTTTAAAAAAATATCCTCAAATTACAATTGTCGGGAATACAAAAACATTTCAAATGATTGATCAATTTTTTCCTGATTTGATTATTGAAAATAAATTAGTTGTAAAGGAAAATGAGCAATTAAATTTGGGTAATCATCAATTAAAGTTTGTCTTTGCTCCCATGGTACATTGGCCAGAAGTTATGGTAACATATGACACAAAAGACAAAGTATTATTTTCTGCTGATGGTTTCGGTAAATTTGGTGCTTTAGATATTGAAGAAGATTGGATCGATGAAGCAAGAAGATATTATATTGGCATTGTGGGAAAGTATGGTCTTCCTGTTCAAAATTTATTAAAAAAAGCGATGCTTCTTGATATTAAACTTATTTGTCCTCTTCATGGTCCAGTTTTGAGTGACAATTTGAACTATTATCTTAGTTTATATGATAAATGGTCTAAATATGAAAGTGAAGAAGATGGAATTGTAATTTGTTTTAATTCTGTTTATGGTCATACTAAAAGTGCAGTTTTAGAACTTGTAAAAGTTTTGCATAATCATGAGTATTATAATGTTAAAATTTTTGACCTTGCAAGATGCGATCAATCAATTGCAATTAGTGAAGCATTTAAATATTCTAAATTAGTATTGGCATCTATTACCTATAATGGTGATTTATTTCCTTATATGAATCAATTTATAAGTGGTTTAGTTGAAAGAGATTTTCAAAATAAAAAAATTGCTATTATTGATAATGGTACATGGGCACCACTAGTTGCAAAGAAAATTAAAGAAAAATTATCAGGATGTAAAAATTTAGTCTTTTGTGAAAATGAAATTAAAATTAAATCTGCACTAGCAAATATAAATTATGAAGAAATTAATAATTTAGCACGTGAATTGATAGAATAAAATTCTATATGATTAATATCTTGCGTTATCTTTAAAAATATGTTATAATATAACAAGTAAAAAATAGTGAATAATAATGAGGTGTAGAATGACCGATTTAGAACAATTAGCAGAGTTAATTTTTCCTGATGTTAAAGAAACAATAGAAGATTTAGAAAAAAGATATCCACCAAGGAATCTTGAAGAGGGAGCAATTGTTGCTAGATTTGCTCCATCACCAACGGGATTTCTTCATACAGGTAGTCTTTTTGCAACTTTGATTGCTTGGCGTTTTCCCAATCAAACAAATGGTGTTTTCTTTACAAGATTAGAGGATACAGATACAAAAAGGGAAATTGAAGGTTCTGGTGAAGAATTATTAAAACAACTTGAAGCATTTGGAATTACTCCTAATGAGGGTTATATGGGAAGTTATGAACTTGGAAATTATGGACCATATAAACAAAGCAATCGTGAAATGATTTATCGCATTGTTATTAAAGAGTTTGTAAAAAGAAATTTGGCATATCCTTGTTTTTGTTCAAGTGAAGAGTTATCCAAAATGAGGAATTTTCAAGAGGAAAATAAGTTAAACCCTGGTTATTATGGTGAATTTGCGAAGTGTTCTAAACTATCATCAAAAGAAGCGATTGCAAAAATTAAAAATAATGAGCCATATGTAATTCGTTTTAGATCACATGGTAATTATCAAAATAAAATAAAAATTACAGATTTAATTAGAGGTAATTTAGAACTAGCACAAAATGATCAACATATTGTTATTTTAAAAAGTGACGGACTTCCTACATACCATTTTGCCCATTTGGTGGATGATCATTTTATGAGAACTACCCATGTCACTCGTGGTGAGGAATGGCTTCCAAGTTTGCCAATTCATTACGAATTATTTGATGCAATAGGATGGAAAAAACCAAATTATGCTCATCTTCCTGTTATTATGAAATTAGATAATGGTAGCAGAAGAAAGTTGTCTAAACGAAAGGATCCTGAGGCATCAGTATCATTTTTTCTAGAAAATGGCTATTCAGTTGAAGGAATTTTAGAATACTTGGTAACAATTGCTAATTCTAATTTTGAAGAATGGCGGTTACAAAATATGAATGCAAATATTTTTGATTTTAAACTTTCATTTGATAAGATGACATTAGATGGAGCTTTATTTGATCTTGCAAAAGTGAAAAATATTTGTAAGGAAAGATTAGCAAGATTAAATAAAGAAGAATTTACCAAAAAAGCATATGAATATGCATGTAAGTATGATGAAAATTTAAAATTATTAATTGAAAAAGATAAAGAATATTTTAAGGCAATCATTAATATTGAAAGGGAAAAAGAAAATCCTCGAAAAGATTATGAAACATTTAAAGATATATATCCAATTATAAATTTTTTCTATAATGATTTATATGAAGAACTTCTTCAAAATGAATTACCATTTAATAGAGAAAGATTTGACAATGAAGTGATTATTCATATTCTTAGCAATTTTAAAAATAATATGGGACTAGAATATGATGAAGAAGGATGGTTTGAAAACCTTAAAGCAATTTCTACAGCTTGTGGATTTTGTCCAAATGTGAAAGAATATAAAAAAAATAAAGATGCTTATCTTGGTCATGTAGGTGATGTCTCTGAGATGATCAGAATTGCCATTTCTACAAGAAAAAATACTCCTAATCTTTATTATGTATTAAAAATTTTAGGAAAATTAGAAGTAGAAAGAAGGATAAATATAATAATAGAAAAATTAAGTTAAGAAAGTCTTAACTTAATATGGCCAGCTGGTGAAGTGGTTAACACATCGCCCTCTCAAGGCGACATTCGCGGGTTCGAACCCCGTGCTGGCTACCATCTATAGTGTACGAAAAGGCTCTCAGCCTTAAATTGCTCTAAAATGCCTGATTTTAGGGCTTTTTTTAACGAAAAATGGTCATTTTTATGAACTTTTTTGATCTTTAACAAGATAAATATTATTTCATTTTTAGGTTGTAAAATGAGTATTTTTGATTGAAACGGGATTTGAACCAAATGTAATTGTTAAAGTCAAATATAAAGAAACCAAAAGTAGAAAAACCATAAGAAAGTCGATAAAAACATATTGTAGAGCATTAAGAAAGGCATTAAAGTATAAAGATGAGGCTCTTTCATTAATTATTACTAATTTATCTTATGCAATAACAGGTGATGATGAAACATTAAATGTATATGCAATAGAAAATCAAATCAAAGAAGTAAACCAGACAATAGATGATAATGTCTTATTAGCATCAAAAACTAAAGGAGATAAAACCAAATATGAACAAGCTATTAATGATATGAGTAATCAAATTGTTATTTTAAGAGAACAACTATCACTCGCAAAAGAAAAATTAAATTCAAATCAAGTAGTGAAATTATAATTAGAGAGAATTAAAAAAATATTAGAAGAAGAAAACAATCCTTTTGAAGAATATGATGAAGTAATAGTAAGAAGAATTGTGGAGTACATTAGAGTAATGTCAGACAAAAAAATAGAACTTATTTTAAGAGGTGGATTATTAATAGAAGAAAATATTTAACTCATATCATGTAAAGTGGTATGAGTTTTTTTGATTAGAGGTGATAAAAATAATCATTTAATTGCAAAAAATGTAAAAAAATGGTATAATGGATTGTAAAATATTGTTTTAAGAATATTTACAAATATTATAAAGGAGGGGTGTAAGATGAAAGAACTTTTGGTTACTTTGAGAGAAGATGGACATAGCTATCTTTGTTATAACTATGATGGTGTTTGTGAATGTGATTGTCAATGTGATTGCGACGATTGTAATGTTACTGGTACGTGTGTATGCGATAACTGCTTTTGTGAATGTGATTGCCAATGTGATAGGTATTGTGATGATAGATGTGAGAGCTGTGATAGTTGTGTGTGTGATAACTGTTTTTGTGAATGCTTGGATTAAAACTTGTATTAAATAGGAGAAGTGAACATATATGACAAAAATATGGTATCCCCCTTATGTTCAATGGGAGGTAACAAATCGTTGCAATCACAATTGTATTCATTGTTACAATTATTGGAGAACTGATATTAATGGTTCAACAGATGATTGTAAAAATATAGATTTAATATTAAATAAAATAATAGAAAATAAGCCTGTTAGAGTTGTATTGACAGGTGGCGAACCAACGCTTTTGTTTGAGAAGATAAGGAATGCTATTGAGAAACTAAGGAAAAACAAAATAGAAGTTTCTATAAACACAAATGCTGTGGTAATAACTGAAGAAATGGCTTCATTTTTTGCACGTAACAATGTGGGATGCTTAATTTCATTTCCTAGCAGTGATAGTTTAATATTTGAAAAGATAGTTGGGAGAGATTCCTTTAATAAAGTTGTTAAAAATATGCGTATTTTGCAAAGATATAATGTCCGTTTTTCTACGAACACTGTAGTTTCCAAATTAAATTTGTATACGGTATATGAAACATTCAAATTTTTGAATCAATTAGGAGTTGTATCCTGCCAGATGGCACTTGCTGGGAAACCTATTAATGCTAGTTTAGAATTTAATAAGTTTGCATTAGAAAGAGACGACTGGAAGATAATTTCCTCTCAGGCAATTAAGTATTGTAAAGAATTTAATAAAAAAATTGATATTACTGATTGTTTACCGAGATGTACATATGAATCATTAGAAGAATATACTTTACTAAAAAGTCGTACATGTAGTGCTGGTTTAACAGGTTATGCAATCACAGTTACTGGAGATGTAAAGGCCTGCCCACGTGGTGAAGATGTATATGGAAACATTCTAGATGAGCCTTTATCATCTATATATGATAAAATGGAATCTTGGAGAAATGAAACTTATATTCCACAAGAATGTAAAAGGTGTAAACAAAAATATACTTGTCGTGGGGGATGTAGAATGATTGGGTATTCAACCACAAAAAAATATGATTCTTTTTTGGATATAGCCAATATTGAAAATACTCCTATTCTATATAGTGAACCAAGTAAAAAATCATATATGGAAAATGATAAATTTTGTTTAAATAAAAATGCAATTTTTTTGAACGAAAAAAGTTGTGTTAGGGTACAGGTGACCTCAAAATGCATATTTATTTCTAGAGAATTTGCTGACTTTTTGAAGAATCATCTATCATTTACTAAAAAAGAACTTATGAATGAATGCGAGAACTGTTACCAAATAGATTATGCCTTAAATGCTTTAATTGATAACTACATTATAATTAAGCAGAAGTGAATGATTGATTAAATATGTATATGTTATTTTGGAGTTAATTTTATAAAAAAATTATAATTTGTATTGGTTTACATTGTATCAATATGTATTGTTTTTGCCATTAAAGCAAATATATAAGTCTTATTATTATGATATCTCTAAAGTAGACAGAGGATAAAAATAAACAAATAAGGAAAGGAAAAATATGTTTTCCTTCTCCATGTAAATATAAATGTTTATTTTTAGAGTCTACTTTAGAATTATTTTTTTAAAGAACAAAATATTAATACAAAAAAGTAATATTTTGCTTGAAAATAGGTGATGATTGCTGTAAAATAGATATATAAGTATCTCATTTTTTTGGTTGAGCTAATTATAAGAGGGTCTCTTTTTATTTTAATATGAAGTGATTTGAAAGAGTCAAAGATAGAAAAAATCATTTATTTGACTTTTAATCAAGATTTGGAACTACCAGTTAAAAGTTGACTTCAACTTATCAAAAAATAGGCGTGCAAAAATTTTTTTAGAAAAATTAATTATTACAATAAAAAATATATTAAATAAGTGAATTAAAAATCATATTACAAAAATATAAGTTCAATATTAAAGAAATGGCGAAGTATCCAATTGTTAATAATTATGTACTATGATAAATAGAGAGTCTTTTTGTACACTAAAGACATATGCATTAGAATTTGAACACGACTCTGTTTGGCGATGGGCGTGTTCTTTCTTTTTATTATCATCTTCAATATTTTCTTTTGTAAATTTATTCAACCACATCATGGTTTCGTTGATAATCAATCCTTTAATGATGGTATAAATTATATTAAAAGTGAAGAAATTTTTTAATAAGAGATATGAAATGAATAATATAGAAAAGCAATTTTAAGAATAGAAAGGTCCTTGGAAATTTAAGTTTGTGAATAAGAAAAAAATAAAGAGGAAGAAGATATGAAAAAAGTATTGTTTATATTAAGTTTATTATTGTTTTTTGCGTGCACGGGTTGTGATAAAGCAAAAAATTACTTTTTGATAAATAGAATTTAAATAAAGAAGATGAAAACCATTAGAGAACAAAATAATTTGTTCTCTTTTTTATTGAATTTTTATTTAAAGCTTCAACAAGTGAATCAAAATAATGCAAATTTCGACATATTAAATTATATATTTATAATATAATTTAATATATTAAGAATAGTTTTGTTATAAAAGATTGATTTCTACTATTTGTAGATATTATTTCCCTACTTAGGGCTACATTTTGTGATTTAAATTCGTATAATAATAGTGTAAATAAATAATGGAGGGCAAGAAATGATTGAAAAACAAATTAAAGATGTAATTTATGAAAATAGAAAAAAGAAACAATTAACACAAGAGCAATTAGCAGATCAACTAAATGTTTCTAATAAAACCATTAGTAAATGGGAAAGAGGATTGGGTTATCCGGATATTTTAATACTTCCAACTCTTGCGAAAGTATTAGATATTTCGGTAAATGAACTATTAAGCACAGATGATTTAAAACCTGAATCAATTGAACAATATGATTATAAAATTATGACAAAGTATAAATTAAATATTATTTTTGCTTTTTTCATATTAATTTTTTCTCCTGTCTTGTATATAATTAGTGCTTTTGTTTTTCAATCATATAAATTATCAATAATTTCTATTTTTATTGGAGTGATAGTTGCGCTCTTTTCTTTGATAACTGTTATATTGCATTCAATTCAAATGTATGATTTTATACGTAATAAGTATACAAATGAAAAATATATAAGAATTTTTAAAAATTATTTAGGTCTTTTTAGTATGATTTTGTTTGTATTATCTTTATTTTTAACATTATTAATTGAAAACAAAATTTTCTCAATCACTGTTGCAACATTGATTTATTTACTATTTTTAGCAGCCATACTTATTATTTGTTTAAAATTGAGGGTCAAAATTTTTAAAACGATGGGACTGATTTTATTTATCTTATCATCAATATTATTTATTAGTGGAATAATTACTATGTCTATATTGGGCATCATCCCATATATATTATTTTATGTTGGCTCACAAATTTTAAATTATATTGTATTGTTTATCTCAAATGATGTAAAAAAATAAAAAGGAGAAAAGAATAAAATGAAAAAGATAATAAAAGCTTTAATATTTGTAGTATTATTAGGAATAACAATAATTACTTCTGTAGTGGGAATATCCAAATTTGAAGCCTCAGAATTAAATGTGGATGAGATTTTAATAAATGCGGATTTTCCTCAAGAAACAATTGAAAAATTAAGTAGCTACACTAAAGCAGAATTAGCTAAGCAGATTCTAGAAAGTGATGGATTTGAATATAAAATTATGACGCTCAATGAAGTTGAATCGATGGTTACAAGAGGACAAATTCCCGATGATGATTTAACTATTATTATTACAACGATAATCAATAAAGTTGAAAATGGTGCTGTTAAAGAAATAAAAGTAAAAGTATATTATGAGTGGACTGATTTACCTGTTTGGCGCCTTGAAGATCCAATTGTTGTTCAATGGGATGCAACAAAATTTTCTTATCAAGAAGGAAGTTTTTATAGTGAAGATCGCTATGAACGCGATGGTGATCATCTACATATTAGTAGAACTGGTTATTATGATCGAAATCAAGATTCTTTTTGTTGGTATGCAGATTTAAAAGCAGGTTATTTTTTAGGAATAGGTGGAACTATTAGTAAATTGTATGGTTTTGGTGAATTAATTTTAAATGTAAAAGATGAACATCAACTATATGGTACTTCATTTATAAAGACAACATATGTTCATTCTAAAATTAGTGTTGAAATGGGCATATCTTTTTATGGTGAAATAGGTGTTGAAATTCCTAAAACGAGTAATGATCAGGTTACAACTGATATTTTGTTTAATTGGAGTACACCTTTGGTTTTGACACCAGCAGATTATGTCTTTGAACAACAATATTTTTTTTATGAAAAAAGTAGCAATATAACTAAAAATGCATATACTTTTCAAACTACTAGATTAAGGTGTGGTTATATTGAAGAAGAATATATTGTATTATCTCCTCGAAGGGAAGATGCAGGCGTTGCATATTTGGTATATTCTTTTGATGATTGTATATCACAGATAAATGTGGATATGACAATGTGGAGTAATAGTGAATATTTATATACTTCAGATGGAAGTGTAGCCTTATTACAAGTGAAGGATAATAGTGGTAATTGGATAACAGTATTGGATTTGTTAAATGATATAACATTATCAACGGATCGAAATAATCCTAATAATTATATCATCTCTTTTCCTGAAAATACTAAAGAATTTAGGTTCTATGTTGCAAGTGCACAAATTGGTAATCGTAACAAAGGTAGAGTGTGCATTGGCAATATAGAAATATTTATTAACTATTAATATAAAAAATATTTTAAATAAAGATAAACGAGAAAGTAATCCTAATTTTTGTTAGTGGTTCACTAAATATACCGGTATTTTAGCAGATTTATATTGATTCAATTTTAAAAATAATTTATATAGCAAAAAGAAACTACAAAAGTTGACTAATCATGAATTGAAAATAGCAGTATAATATAGGATGATTAAAATTTGTAAGTCATAGGAGATTGCTTATTGCAATCTTTTTAATTTAACAAAATATATACATATAATTTCTTTTTTGATAAATACTATTTATAGGAGGAATTGAACAATGGAAAAAACGAATGAATTAAACAAATTCTTATCGTATATGCATATGGGAAATACTATTTATAGAATTTATTTAGAACATGCAAAAAAATTAGAAAATGAAAAATTAATTCATCTTATAATTGAAATACAAGAAATATTCAAAACTCATGAAGAAGCAATTGCAAATTTGATTAAGGAATTTGATGAAAAACCTACTGATGATTTAACGTTTGCGGGAATGATGGGAGTGTATAAAGAAAAATTAAAGACTTTTGATAATGCATTTGATATTTGTTTAAGTGCCATAAAAGCAACCAATATGGGAATGATAAGTGCACTTCGATTTTTAGATGAAAACAAGGAACTATCAAAAGGAATTAAAGAATATATTATTAAAGTTATCGATGACTATGGAATTATTATAAATAAACTTAAAGAATTTCTTTTACAAGAATATAGATAGAAATTCAAAAAAGACTTCTGTATAGAAGTCTTTTTATTATAAATAAAGTAACAAAATCTATTTATTGAATAAAACAAAAAACTATGATATAATAATAACAGAATATGATGTTAATGAGGTAAATATGAAAGATAAAACAGTACTATATAAAATTTCACAAGGAATGTATGTATTATCAACTAAAGGTGCAAGTTGTTTTGTTGATGCGGTTAGTCAAGTTAGTGGTGGTGAGAATCCACTTGTTTGTGTTGCCGTAATGAAAAAAAATTATACAAATGAAGTCATGCATAAAACCAATCATTTTGCTTTAATGGTTTTTGGCAAAAATGATAATCCTGATATTATTAAGACTTTTGGTTTTTCCTCATCTAAAGAGATGGATAAATTTGCTAAATATGAATATTTTGAACAATTCGATGTGAAAATATTAAAGTCGATGATAGGATATATGCTGTTAGAGAAGGTTGATACTATTGAAAATGAAACGCATACTTTATTTATTGGTAAAGTCATTGATGCTGATAAATTTAAAGAAGAGGAAGCAATGACATATAGTTATTATCAAGAGCATAAGGAAGAATTATTAAAAGTTCAAACTGAACGAGGAAAAACAGCTTGGGTATGTTCGGTCTGTGGTTATGTTTATTATGGTGAAGAATTGCCCAATGAGTTCACTTGTCCAGTTTGTATGATGCCAAAGGAATATTTTAACCTAAAAAAAGAGGAACTATAGTAATGGTGAATCATGATAAAAGATCCTATTATTTTATTAAGTTATATTAATACTAAACTACGCGATCATTATTTAAACTTAGATACACTATGCGAGGATTTAAATTTAAATAAGGCACAAATAAATGATATTCTCAATAAAAAAGGGTATTATTATGATAGTATTTTGAATAAATTTGTTTATAAAGGAGAAATGAAATGATTAAAAAATTATGGTTAGTATGCTTTATTTTGCCAATAGTTTTGACACTGACATCATGTGCAGCTCAAATAGAAGATACAAATGGTACTGATAATTATAATTTAAATACGCTTACAGATGAAGATTTTTTTAAACAATCAAATGTTACTAAGTTTGGAAGTGTAACTTCTAAAATAAACAATCAAGCGACTTTAAAAGTTAAAAAAATGTCGGGAGTTGAAGTGTTAGACAAAATTAATGTATCATCAGGTAATTTAACTATTCATACCAATCTAAAAATTACAGCAGGAAATATTAAACTGGTTTTAATTTATAATGATGAAATTATTAAAGAATTTAAAATCAATGAAGAAGATAGTTATACAGGTATAGTTAATGGGGTATATTATTTAAAAATAGCAACAGAATCGGCAAATTTTAATTTGCAATATACGATTATAAAGTAAAAATGTAGTATAAATCATATATGATTTATACTACATTTTTCTTACTTTTTGAAGTAAGGTTTACTCCTAAAATTCCTCCTACTACTGATGTTAATAAATATACACCATATTTGATAAGATTAGTAGGTTGAAATGATTGTTTTGATAATAATTTAACAATTATTATGATAGCAATAATGATGAAGGTAGAAATAAAACTTGAAAGAAAACCTTTCTTTTTTTCGGTTATTCCTGTTAGCAGACCATAAATAAAGAAAATAATAGCACCGATAATAAAGGAAGTTCGATAAATACCAGCTGTGGATATATCAATTTTTTCTTTATAGATTAAAAAAGTATAAATTAGAGAAGTTATGAACAAAATAAATAATGTAATTAAAAAAACAATTGATTTTTTTAAAAGATATTGCATAATGAATCACCAATAAAGTATATGCAATGGAAAGGAAAAAAAGAAGAAAATGCATAATTTATTTATTATTTTATTTAGAACAATTTTAGGATATGTTTTACTTACTATATCTATGAAAATTATGGGAAAAAGAGAAATAGGTCAATTAAGTGTTTTTGATTTTTTAATTGTATTATCAATTGCCGATATCATGATTATTGGAATTGAAAATTATGATGAAAGCATTTGGTATTTTATTGCACCTTTAATTACAATTGTTTGTTTACAAAAATTAGTGGCTTTTATTGATTTAAGATTTCCTAAAATAAGAGATAAAATTGATGGAAAAGAGAAGATGATTATTTATAAGGGTGTGATACAGTTAAAAGCTATGAATGAAGAAAAATATAATATGAATGATTTATATACGCAATTAAGATCTAAAGATATAAGATCCATTGAAGAAGTGGAGTATGCAATTTTAGAAACCAATGGTAATTTAAGTGTTTTTACTTATGAAGAAAATCAAGATAATACTTTTCCTTTACCACTTATTGTGAGTGGTCAAATAGATGCTGAGGCTTTAAAGTTGACTGGTAAAAATAAAAAATGGTTAAAAAATGAATTAAAAAAACAAGGAATAAAGAGTGAAAAAGAGGTTTATGGTGCAACTCTTTCTAATAATAGTTTAAAAATTGTAAAATTTAAAAATCAAAAGGTTGAAAATAAAAACGAAAAATGATATAATAATTCAAAAGGAAAAGTAGAAAATGTCTTCAAAAATTGATATTAAAAAAATTGATAAAAATTTTTCTTCTCATCTGTCTAACGACATTTCGTATAGATGGATAAATCCCTTGAATGTATCCGATATCTCAGTATATGGTTTTAATTGGTTTCAAAAAGATCGAAGATATCATCGATTTCCACAAGATAGTGATAAAAGAATGGAAAAATTAGATGGTTCTGTTGGTGTTCTTGCTAATAATTCATCTGGTGGAATGCTAGCCTTTTGGGGTTCAATCCAATCGCTTAAAATTAGAGTAAAACTTTCTTATATGTTCAATATGGGACATATGGCTTATACTGGACAAGCAGGTTTTGATCTTTATATGGGAGAAAATTTTGATAGTCTTAAATTTTATCAGACTGCTAATTTTAATTTTAATTATAATCATTATGAATTTACTTTTTTTGATAGGAATGAAGCACTCAATCAACTTTTTGTCTTAAACTTTCCCCTTTATGCATCAGTTGAAGAAATTTTAGTTGGTGTTAATGAGGATGCGGAAGTGAAAAAAGTTGAAAATTTATTTCCTAATGAGGGTAAAATTGTCTTTTATGGAACCTCAATTACACAAGGTGGCTGTGCTAGTAGACCAGGAATGAGTTATACACAAATTATTTCTAGGCATTTAGGATATGAATGTTTGAATTTTGGTTTTTCTGGAAATGGAAAGGGACATATTGAGGTTGCTCAAATTTTATCCACAATTGAAAATGTTAAAATGTTTATTTTAGATTATGAGGCAAATGTAGAGTTTACAAGATTAAAAAGTACATTAAAACCATTTGTTGCAGAACTAAGAAAAAAGTATCCAACTGTTCCAATCTTTATAATAAGTAAGATTATTTTCAGTTCGGAAACGCATTTTTCAAAAGATGCAGAAGAGGAATGTATGATTCGTAGTTATCAAGAAGAATTTGTAAAGACATGTTCTATTTTTGACAAAAATATCTATTATATAGATGGAAGGACACTACTTGGTGATGATTTTAATGAAAAGACTGTTGATGGTGTTCATCCAAATGATTATGGTTTTGCAAGTATTGCTAGAACTATAGAAAACAAAATAAAAGAAAAATTATAAGTAAAGAGGTGTTAAAATGGAAGAAAAAGATAACATTGTAGATGTAGAATCAGAGGTAATTGAAGAAAAAAAGGTGGATAATACAGGAAATTCCAATCAAAATGATCAATCTAATACGATTCTTTTTTCAATTTTAAGTTATATAGGTATTTTATGGTTAATCCCTTTATTGGTAGAGAAAAATGATAAAGTCGTTAGATTTCATGTAAATCAAGGTATAGTTTTATTCATATTTGATATTATTGGCTCAATTGCCGTAGGTATTTTATCAGCTATTTTTGTCTTTATACCAGTTATTAGTTTTTTGGGAGTTGTTATTGCTTCCTTATTTGGTATTTTATGTTTTGTACTGATGATAATTGGAATTGTAAATGCTGCTAATAAGAGCGAAAAACCATTACCTATTATTGGCAAATTTCAAATTTTAAAATAATTAAAAAAATTAAGAGTTTTCTCTTAATTTTTTTCTTTTAAGAAAATTTTGTTTAAAACTTTCTATCCATATGAGTTTTTGCCAAATTGCTAAGCTTAAAATAATAATACTTGTAATACCTAAGATAAATAAATAATGTACATCCCATTTTTTCAACAGAATCGCAACACTAAATCCAATGATTGAAATAAGGATTAGAGAAATCATTGAAGAAAGTTGAAATCTAAATTTAGTAATTTTTATTAATTGAATTAGATTTACGATAAAACCTAATATCATGGTTGCTGTTGTAGCAATTAATACGGAATTTAGACCAATACATGGTATAAAAGATAGAACAACTAAAAGGAGTAATCTGGTTATGTGAATTATAGTTGAAGTTATAAAAACTTTTTTGGCATAACCACTTGCTTGTAAAATAGCAACAATTGGAATGTGCAAATAATAGCAAATAAACATAAAGGTCAAATACTTAATGTAAGTAGTGCCCTCAGTAGTACCATAGATTAAGTTCATATATTCATTTGCAAATAAAAATAAATTGATAGATAAGATAATACTAGGTATTAAACAAAAAGTTAGACTTTTTCTTATGTAATAATGAAGGGAATTAGTTTTATTTAGGGCACTGGCTTCTGAAACACTTGGAACCATGGCAGTTGATAAAGCAAAAGGTAGAAAAGAAATAAAGGTTAGAAGAGGTATGGTATAAGCATCTAGAATAGTATATGTTGTTTGAATATCAGTTACTTTATAACCTAAGTAACTTAAAATGGTTGTGTAAAGAATAGGTTCTAGAAAATAGGTAAAGTTTCCGATTAAACGTGATGTAGTAGTGGGAACTGCCATAGCAATGATTGCTTTTCCTTCTCCACTAGTGTTATCATATGATTCAATGGGATATTTTTTAATCTTAATCAAACTATAAATAATAGCACAAATTTCACCAAAACTAAGAGCTAGAAGGCAAAAAAAAGTTGCGGTAATAATTCCATATGGTAACATAATATAAAGAAAGATAAGACTAAAACCAATTCGGCCAATTTGTTCAATCAAATTACCTAAAGAAGAAATATGCATTTTTTTAATTCCTGTAAAGTAACCTTTTAATCCATCGCTGATACCTACAAGCATAATCAAAGGTGCACCCGCTAATAAAGGATAGAAAAGATCTTCATTTTTTAAAAAATGAATAGTTAGAGGTTTTAAAAAAATAAGATATAGAATAAGCATAATAAAGGATAATAAAACCGAATATAAACATGATTTTTTAACTAATTTTTTTGGTGAATATTTCCTACTTACAATAGCTTCTGAAACAAGTTTACTAATTGTAATATTAAGACTAAATCCTGCTATACTTATAAAAAGCATAATGGTAGGAAAAGATAAAACATATAAACTCATTCCGTTTGTACCCAGCATTCTGGTTATAGCAATTTTATTGATCAGACCTAACATTTTCACTACAAAGTTAGTAATGATTATAATTAAAGTATTGATAAAAAAGGTATTATTTTGTTTTTTATTCATAACATTTTCTCCATTCAAACTATCATATGATTATGTTGCATAAATTATTTAAAAAAATAATTAGCATTATCAATAAAATTATCAACAAATTTCTTTATAAATAAACAATTTTTTGGTATAATATATTGTAACAATTTGATAGTTACTAATAGAATAGTAGAGGTGTAGATGATGAATTATAAAGATTATATTGCAATTATTGAAGATTTTCCTGTTAAAGGTATTTCTTTTAAAGATATTACTCCTTTAATGCAGAATGGTGATGTGTTTAAAAAAGCATGTGAAGAATTAACAAATTATGCTAAAAAAGTTGGAGCAACTGTTATTGTTGGTCCAGAATCAAGAGGTTTTATTTTTGGTTGTCCAGTTGCGACTAATTTAGGAATAGGTTTTGTTCCTATTAGAAAACCTGGTAAGTTACCACGTGAAGAAATTCGAGCTGAATATAGTCTAGAATATGGTAAAAATACTTTATGTATGCATGCTGATGCCATCAAACAAGGAGATAAAGTTTTAATAATTGATGATTTGCTAGCAACAGGTGGCACAGTTCAGGCTGCTATTTCACTTGTTGAACAACTAGGTGGTGAAGTAGTTGGATGTGCTTTTTTGATTGAACTTACTGGTCTTAAGGGGCGCGAAATACTAAAAGATTATAATATTTTTTCAATGATTGATTATGAATTTTAATTGTTAATTCATAACAATTCATTTTAAAATGAAAGGAGGTATGTTATGAATCAAGAAGGTTCTATTACGATTAATGATATTTTAGATTTAGCTAAAACTTATTTACACGAAGAAAAAAATATTCACTTGATTGAAAAAGCATTTTTGATAGCAAAAGAAAAACATGATGGTCAAATGCGTAAATCGGGAGAACCATATGTTCAACATCCTCTTGAAGTTGCATATATTTTGACGAATCTACATGCTGGACCTAGCACAATTGCAGCAGGTCTTTTACATGATGTGTTAGAAGACACGGATATGACTAAAGAGGAGATGGCTTTAGAATTTAACAAAGATGTGGCTGAAATTGTTGATGGCGTGACTAAAATTAGTAAATTAAAATATATGACTAAGGAAAAAGCATTGGCTCATAATCATGAAAAATTATTGTTGGCTATGGCGAAAGATATTCGAGTCGTTTTAGTAAAAATTGCTGATAGATTGCACAATATGAGAACGATTCAATTTCATGAGGAATCAAAACGGAAAAGAATTTCACAAGAAACGTTAGATTTATATGCACCTCTTGCTCACCGACTTGGTATGTATAGAATTAAGGCAGAACTGGAAGATTTGAGTTTTAAAGCAATTGAACCTGAAGAATATCATAAAATCGCAAGTGAAATAACTAGTCGAAAGGCTGAACGTGAAGAAGATATTGAGATAATGAGTTCGCAAATAGATGAACTTTTAAAAAAACATTTCATAACAAATTATGATATAAAGGGCCGTATTAAAAATATTTATAGTATTTACAAAAAAATTATCAATAAAAATAAAAAATTAGAAGATATTTACGATTTACTCGCATTAAGAATTATCGTTAATACAGTAGAAGAATGCTATAGAGTTTTAGGTATTATTCATAGCATTTGGACACCACTACCCATGCGCTTTAAGGATTACATTGCGGTACCAAAACCGAATATGTATCAATCCTTGCATACGACCGTTGTTGGTAGAGCCGGTAAAATTTATGAAATTCAAATTAGAACCTATGAAATGGATAAAGTTGCTGAAATTGGTATCGCTGCACACTGGGCATATAAAGAAAATGCAGGTTATTCACCTGAAAAAGAACAATTAGAAATTACTAATAAGTTAAAATGGTATAAAGATTTAACTACTTATGTTGAAAATTCTGATCATGAAGATCCATTAGATAGTATTATTGAAGATATTTTTAGTGCTAATGTTTATGTTTTTAGTCCAAGAGGAGATGTTTATGATTTCCCTGCAGGTTCTATGCCACTTGATTTTGCATACCGAATCCATTCAGATATTGGTAATAAAACAATAGGAGCTATTGTAAATGGTAAAATTGTTCCTCTTAGTTACAAACTAAAAACAGGAGATGTTATAGAAATTAAAACAAGTAATACATGTGCAGGACCTACGAATGCTTGGATAAAACTGGCTAAAACCTCGCATGCTAGAACTAAAATAAAAGGATTTATTAACAAAAAACAACGGGATGAAATTGTTGCAAGAGGTAGTGAGGAGTTTAATACTGTTGCCAAAAGTCTTGGCTATAATCCAACAAATTTGGATGAAAAAACAATTACCACTTTCTTTTCCAAATATAATTTTAAAACACCAGAAGATTTACTGTGGTGCATTGGTAAAGGAGAATTGTCAGCACTTGCGGCAATGAATCGTATTTTAGGTTTAACGGATACTAAATTAGACAATGAGACCGCATTAAAACAATATAGTGAAAGTAGTTCAAATACTAGAAAACAAGTTGTGCACAATGGGTATGGAATTATTGTCGAGGGATTAGATCGAGCAAAAATTAAACTAGGTAATTGTTGTCAGCCCGTTTATGGTGATGAAATTGCTGGATATATTTCTAAAGGTAATGGTATCATTGTGCATCGATTAAGTTGTCCTAATATTGATAAAAACGGTAGTGAAAGATTTATTAATATTTATTGGGATAAAGAGTCACATGGCAAGGTTTTTGATACAACCCTTAAAGTTTCCGCATTTGATCGTAAAAATTTATTAGCTGATATTATCAATATATTAAATACTTGTAATGTTACTATTGCATCTGTTACACTTAATAAAAATAGAAATGGTGAATGTATTGTAAAATTTAAATTACAAGTGGCTAATTTAATCGATTTAAATAATACGATTCTTAACCTTAATAAAATGTCTGAAATTTATGATATTGAAAGGATTTTTAAATAATGAGAGTAATTATTCAAAGAGTTTTAAAAGCCGATTGTATTGTTAATAAAGAAATTGTTTCTTCAATTCATCATGGTATGATGATACTTGTTGGATTTACTCATACGGATAGTGAAAAAGAAATAGAACAAATGGCCCTAAAGATAGCAAAATTGAGAATTTTTGAAGATTCTAATGGTAAAATGAATTTATCCATTCAAGATGTTGGAGGTAGTATTTTATCTATTTCACAATTTACACTGTATGCTAATTCCAAAGAGGGGAATAGACCATCTTTTATACAAGCTATGAATCCTAAAATAGCATCTGAATTATATGAAAAATTTAATCAAAAAATAAACTCACTAGGTATTCCCCTTGTTTCTGGTATCTTTGGTGCTGATATGAAACTGGATATGATTTGTGATGGACCTGTTACTATTCATTTAGAGTATTAGGAGGAAAGAATGTATCGTAACATTATTTTAGAATTTTTGGCTAACAATGATCAAACACTACATGAAAATGGATGTTATCAAATGACAATAGTTCTTTTTCCCTCTCAAACTTTAGGTTGTAATCGACTATTTAAAGAAGATGATGATGTAACTATTTATCATATTAAAAATCCATATACTTTTGAAAAAACTTATTCAATGCATAATTTAGAAGGAACTATTGTTGAATTGTTGATTGAAGATCAAAATAAAAAAAAGTTTTCTTATAGTGATTTTCAATATGAGATAAAAGATCCATATTATTTAAAAGATATTAGAGAACAAAAATTTTTATCAATAGAAGTAATGCCTATATTTACTAACAATGATTTCATTGCTTGTGCTCTGAATTATAGTAATAAAGAAGAAATGGATTTACATATTTCTAATAAAAAATGGTCCACATTTATTCATAAACTTTTAGAAGAACAAGATAAATTTTATAGTGACGATGTATTATGGAAAATTATAGAAAATGAAAATTTATATTATATTGTAAAAAATATTAATAGAAATAAATATTTTATGAATAAACAATTTCAAGATGATTATCAATATTCAAAAAATCTTATTTCAGTTCAAGATAAAGAATATTCACAATTGAAAAAACACCTTTCAATGTTTAAGAAAATTGTAGATGATAAAATAGAAATTTATTATTTAGCAAAAAATTTATGTAGTGATTTAGATAATCAGGTAGATGTATATTTATTTGCGTTAATCAATCACCATCATTTTAAAGAAAAGTATGCTTTTATATTTGCAAAAGATTTAGAAGATCATCAGCCTATAATAGAATTTTCAAAAAAATATTTCATGGCCATTAAAAAAGTAATACCTGATAGTATTTGTAAATTTTATCAAATTGATAAAAATACAGTTGGGATAGTCATTAATCGTGAAATAAAGAAAAAAGAAGAAGTCGATTTGCGTTTTATTTTAAAAAAAGAATATTTTATATTGGTAAATTTTCCTAAAAATTTATCGTTAGAAACAGATTTAGAAAAACTTTCTTTATATTTAAATGATGTTTTACCAACAGAATTCAATTTACATCACTATAAAGAATATTGTCATCAACAAAATCTTCAAAAATTAGAATGTGATTCTGTTTTTGAAAGTAAATCAAAAATAATGATTAAAGCAGATACGATGAAAACAATTGGTCAAATCATAAATCCTATTTTACCAGATTATTATAGTATTGCTAATTATCAAATTTTTGAAAATGCTATGATAAATATGTTTGATACGAGTTTAAAAAAAGATTTTGAGAGACCTATTTTTACTATTTTGACTAAATCTCTTGCAAGAAGAAAAATATATGAACAATTAAAAAAAATAATTATAAAATATCCTGAAACTAAAATAATTTTGCATACAGCTAAAATTTTTAATGAATCAGTAGAAAGCATTTATCATGCTATGATTAAGATAAAAGAACTAGGTTATATCATAATTATAGATTCTAGTATTTTTATGAGTCTTGAATATAATATTTGTTTGAAGTTAGCAGATGCCATTTTGATTCGAAAAAATGAATTAACCAATTCACTAATTAGTAATAATCCATTTAATCAAAGATTATTTAACATGTATTATGAGTATGGTAAAGTAGTAATTTTTGAGGGGATTCCTAAAGAATGTGATGTTGAATTGATCAATGAATTAACATGTTTAATAATTGATAAGAATTAAATATGTTGAAATAGGAAAACTGAAAGGAACATTATCATGAAAAAAGTAAAAGAGTTTTTATTATCGATTATTTTACCTCGAAAAATGTATCGTCATCATAGTATGAAAGTTATATATTCGGTATTCGTTTTTATATTGTCAGCATTTCTATTATTATTTTCAATAAATTTATCCACTAAACGTTTTATGAAAGATATGATTGGTAGTGTTAATTTTGAAGAAAATGATTATAAGGTGGTAAATGAGATTCAACTACCAAAATATCGAATTGCTAAGTCAAATAGTGGTGGATATTATTTAGATGTAGAAGAAGTAGGAGAAGATGGAAAAGCAGACAATTTTAAAGGTGTTTTTGAAATTTTATTTGAGGATAGTAAAAATAATCAACTAAAATTAAATATCGTTTTTGATGAAAGTTGTGATTTATTTGGTGATGATCCTGCAAAATCAGTTGATAAAGATTTGTTTGATTTAAAAGGGTATATGACACAAACTCGCGAAGACAAAACGACTTATCTTCTTTATATATTTACTAAAAAATCATTTTATTATTTGTATGATTTAGGTCAAGAAAAAGATAGTAGTGGAAAATGGGTAGATAATGCTAATACTAGATATGGTTCATATGAAATGGATAACAATGGAGCATATAAATACTATTTACCGACTGATGTCTCAGAGGTAATGGATGAAAATGGGCCTATTTTAAATCAATATGGTAATTATGATACTAGTCTTTGGACAACAGAAACAACCAAAGATGCTAAAACTATAATTGATGGAAAAGAATTTTCAGCTCAAAGAAGAATTAAAGATGATATGCGATATGCCATTTATAATGGTGAATATGTGTATGGTAATATTGATATTGATAAAATAAATGCTGAAAGCGATGCTGTTAATTTTGGGAAAAATAATGATATAAAATATGTTTTAACAAATCATGTAGAATTGATGGCAGAAGCAGATGCCAATATTCAAAAAAGTATGTATTCCTTTTTTGTTGTTATCATTAATATTGTTTTTCCGTTAGTTTGGGTTTTCATTACGTGGTTATTATCACGTAAATTTGTAATGAATAAATTTAAAGAATATTATGCAATTTGTTCAATTACGTATATTACAACCTCAATTTTAGGCTTTATTTTAGGTTTCTTTATTAAATTTGATACTTTAATGTTTATTTTGTTAATTATTGAATTAATTTATTATATTTTTGTAACTTTTAGAATCAATACGGATCCTAATTTATTGAATCCAAAAGATGAGGAAAGAAAAGATGATAGTAATGATAATAATAAACCTGAAGTGGAGCAACCTGCTATAACATTTAAAAAAATAAAATCTGACGATGCTTATCATGTTGAATAAAAAAAAAGAAAAAAAATCATAAATTAAGGTTACCCTTCATATAGTGTATTGACTAAAGGGGGATTAGTTTATGAAAAAAAATCAACTTGCTTTAATCTTCTTAACCTTAATTACAATGCTAGCTGTTTGGTATTTTAAGAGTCCAACTGCAGAAAAAGATGATGATCCGACTATTATTGTTACAAATTCAAAAAATCAAGTATTGGCTAGTATGAGAGAGGCTATTAGAAATGAAAGAAGTCAAAAAATTGCAGATCTCAATAATATTATTGCTGACGAAAATGCGACAATTGTTAGTAAAACTGCCGCAACCTTAGAAAAAGAGCAATTATCAACAATTTCTGAACAAGAAGTATTACTAGAGATTAAAGTAATGAATTTAGGCTATTCAGACGCTTTTGTTCATAGCACTGCTAGTGGTGTTGAAGTAATTGTTATTGCGAATGAATCTAGTGCTACTGCTGCACTTGATATTATCAATATCATTCACGAAACTTTAGATAAAACAGAGAGTGTTGTTGTTAATTTTATGACAGCAGATCAACTAAAACAAGCATAAAACCATAAATAGATAGACCTTCTATTTATGGTTTATCTTTTTATGAAAAAGAAAAAATAAGACATAATATTAGATAAGGTATAAAAATGAATAATTATTTAAAAAACGAACGCTATTTTGTAATGAAAATCCGAAAAAATTTAGATTATCAAACATTAGAAAAATTTTTTCAAGGTGTTTCTCTTGCAAAAAATAAAATAAATTACTTATTTACTCATAATTGTTGTTATCTCAATGGTGAACTAGCATCAAAGCATTCAATTTTAAGATATAATGATTATTTAATGGTTGACATTAGTAATTTTGAACATTTAGATTATTTGCCACTTGATTATAATCTTAAAATTTTATATGAAGACGACTATTTGCTAATTGTGAATAAACCATCAGGTTATATTATTTATCCAGATAATAAAGAAAAAAATGGTACAATGGCCAATATGATTGCTGCTTATTATCAAAAAAAACAGATGAATTGTACTATTAGACATTGTCATCGTTTAGATATGGACACAACAGGATGTTTAATTTATGCTAAGGATTTAATTACTCAAAGTGCGATGGAACAATTATTTGAAGAAAACAAACTTTTGAAAAACTATCTTGCAATTGTTGAGGGAAATGTTGTAAAAGATAGAGTCATTTCAACGCCAATTGCAAAAGATCGTCATCATAATAGTAAAATGATTGTCAGTAGAAATGGGGGAAAATGGGCCAAAACAATTTGTAAAGTTATATCTCATAATCAAAATTTTTCTTTGCTTAAGATAAGAATTGAATCAGGACGTACACACCAGATTAGAGTACATTTATCTAGTATTCATCATCCAATATATGGGGATGAATTATATGGTGCAAAAATAAAAACGAGAATAATGTTACATTGTTATCAAATTACCTTTGTTCATCCTATTTTAGGTAAAAAAATTGATATTAAAGCACCTATTTATAATGATTTTAAAGAAGTGATAAAAAAAGAGAAATTAACTTGCGAAAAACGAAAAATTTTGTTATAATGTAAAAGGTGATTAAAATGAAAAAAATAAAAGTATTTTTATTTATAATAGCAATTTTAAGTTGTGGCTTACTGGTTGGTTGTGATACAACAGGTAATACTGAAGATGGTGGTACTTCAAATATTATTCAACTAGAAACACCACAAAATATTCGTTTTGTCGAGTATAGTGGGAATTCTATTTTATTTTTTGATTTAGTAGATGAAGCAAACAGTTATCAGATTACAATTTTTAAAAATAATGTTTACCATAGTAGAATTGATATAACAAATGAAGAAGCTGTTCTTGGTATTTTGTTAAAAGATTTAAGTGAAGGTGAATATTCGCTTACAATTAAAGCAATGGCAAAAAGTGGTAGCAAGATTTTAAATTCGCAAGCAAGTGAAGCAATCTCTTTTACAATTGATGGTAGTGGTGATATTTCTGGTACTAAATATAATGTAGTTTTTGATAGTAATGGTGGAACTCAAGTCACAACGCAACTTGTATCAAGTGGCAATTGTGCAAGTGAGCCGACTAAACCTAGAAAAACTGGATATGTATTTGTTTGTTGGCTATTAGATGGTGCTGTATATGATTTTGACACTCCAGTAATTTCTAATATTACATTAGTCGCTTCTTGGCAAAAAAGTGATAATCCAGATGATGAAGATATTGAGTTAAGTGAATATTATGCAGCAGCTAAAGATTTAACAGGTACTGCCCTTAAAAATAAGTTACGTAGTATTATTTCCACAAATGTTAGAAATACAACTTATAGTTTTTTAACTTCATCTAATGGTCTGCCATATACCGATGCAGATCCAGAAATTGCTGGAAACATAATTTTATTTTATGGTAAAGTTTCTGTCAAAGCAAGTAGCAGTTGGAATCGTGAACATGTATGGCCAAAATCTAGAGGATGGTTTAAAACAAGTGGTGCTGGTGCTGACATTCACCATATTCGTCCTGAAGATATGAATGTTAACACTAAAAGAGGAAATCTAATAATGGGAATAGTATCAGGAGGAAAAAATAATCAATATACAAATGGGATTTCTGGCGGATACTATAATAGTAATTTGTATGAACCAATTGATTCTGTTAAGGGTGATATCGCTAGAATTTATATGTATATGTTAATTAGATATGCGCAAACTGATTCATCTTATCCAATTACAAATGTTATTTCTTCTATGCAACTTTTACTACAATGGCATAATAGTGATCCAGTTGATGAATTTGAAAAAGTGCGCAATGAAAGATCATACGAGGTTCAAGGAAATCGTAATCCTTTTATTGACTATCCTGAATTTGCTGAAATGATTTGGGGATAATAAAAACATTTGATGCTAGTAATAGTGTCAAATGTTTTTTATTAGTGATCTAAATCTACATATGTGTGTCATATAGACATTGCAAAACGATATATAAATAAAAAAAGTCTTCTTTTTGAAGACTTAGATTTATAAAGATGGAGGCTCCGACCGGATTTGAACCGGTGATCAGGGTGTTGCAGACCCACGCCTTACCGCTTGGCTACAGAGCCATAATCAAGCATTTAATATTATATCAAATTTTAGCTTATTAGTCAAATAATTCAATTCAGATTTATAAATCTTTTTGTTGTATTATATGAAAAATAATGATATAATATAACAAAAAAGAGGAAAAGAGTATGAATATGAAAAAGGTAATTTTATTTATTGGTTTAACGTTTCTGATATTTTTAGTGACAAGCTGTAATAATGATAATCATAAAAATGAACATCAACATATATTGGAAACTATGTATGGATTTAGTCCCACATGTACTAATTCTGGTTTAAGTAATGGTACAAAATGTTCGATTTGTAATACAATTCTTGAACAACAAGTTGAAATACCTGCTTTAGGACATAATTTAGGAGATTGGGAAATTATAGAAGCAACATATACCCAAAATGGTAAGAAAAAAAGAAAATGTACTAGATGTGATTATTTTGAAGAAGAAGATATTCCAATGCTAGATGCTGAAGCCTATGTTGATGATATCATTAAAAGTGTGGTAATTCCAAGTGAAATTATGCAAGATATAACACTTCCTGTTGCAATTGAAGGAGTAGATATCAAATGGAAAACTACAAATACTTATTTGCTTACCTCAGAAGGAAAAATAGTTGAAAGATATGCTAGTAATAAAAAAGTATCACTGATTGCAACCTATTATTTTCATAATTTTTCAAAAGAAGTTACATATAATATAGTAATTTTAGGATATACAGATGATGAAAAACTACAAATGGAAATGGATAAAATATCTTTTCCGGAAATGGTTAGTGGCAATCTTGATTTGAAAACAAATTTTAATTATGGGATTGTAGCAACTTATATATCTAGTGATCCTGATTGTTTAACAAATGAGGGAATTGTCACTTTACAAGATAAAGAAGTTATAGTATCTATGACAGTTATTTTAAAATTAGGAGAAAAGGAAATGGAAAAAACTTTTGATTTAAAATTGGCAAAATATGAGCCAGATGTTAAGAATCATCAGATTATTGAATATGCTAAAGATTTTGATATCAATACACAAGAGAATTTAAGTATTAGTAATGATAGGTTAGTTCTTGCCGATGATACTGTGACTGCTACATATTATTCAAAAGAAATAAATACTTTAGGCTTTACATCTTTAGTAGGTTCTTGGTCAGCGATTTCATCAACAGATGCTACTTGTGAATTAAAAATAAGTGTGAAAGTTGATGATGTATGGAGCGAATATATTACCTATAGTCCTTGGGGATTAGGTCTTCAAAATGCATCTTATGATCAAAATAATGGAATGATTAAATTAAGTACTGATGAAGTAATAGTGTTAAATAATAAAAAAGCCACTGGTATTAAATATTCCGTAACGCTAAATAGGAAATCCTTAAGTGTTGCTAGTCCTAAATTATCTTTAGTTAGTTTTGCTTTATCCATTCCTGATTATAGTTATTATGTTGACACCAAAGATTTGCCTAAAGAAGTTGTTTATGATGTTCCTAAATTGTATCAAGGTGCCGTACCTGTCATAGGAAATAGTATTTGTAGTGCAACTTCAACAACAATGTTGCTTAAGTACCATGGTTTTCATTTTAGCAGTTTTGATGCAGAATATGAACATCGTTATATTGCAAGTATTGTGCGTGACTATGGCAATAATATTTATGGGAATTGGGTATATAATACTGTTACAATGGGTGGATATGGGTTAAATTCTTATGTTGCAAGGATGTATTCTGTTGATGAATTAATTTATCATTTAGCACATGTGGGACCAGTAGCCTTAAGTGTAAAAGGTACGATGATTTCAAGTGAAAAAACTTATACAACTGCTGGTCATTTGATTGTTGCTATTGGTTATAAATATGTTAATGATGTACTTTATATTGTATGTAATGATCCAAATATTGAAAATGTGTATTGTGAATATAGCCTTAGTGTTATCAATAATACATGGCGTAACATTACATATGTAGTTGAAAAATAGTATCATAACTTAAAATACTAAGAATATCTTAATTTATATTCTTAGTATTTTTTATATAGATTTTATATGAATGATAATTTTAGCGTTTTAATTGCAAAAAAGTCAAAATTATAGTATACTATTTTAGTAAGTTAGATGCACCCTTAGCTCAGTTGGTAGAGCAACTGACTCTTAATCAGTGGGTCTAGGGTTCGAGTCCCTAAGGGTGTACCATTTAAGAAGCAAAGGTTTGATACAATAGTGTCAGACCTTTTTTTCTGTGCAAATAGGGAGATTTTTCCTTTCTGCAAATTTCGTTTTTACCCTGTAGGAGTGTAATTGGTCACTTTTGCAGGGCTTTTTTCTTTTACCTTAAATAACTACGGAACGATAGCCTTATCAACGGAACGATAGGTAGGGGCTACGGAACGATAGGTTAGAACTGCGTAACGAAAGGTGTATCTACGGAACGAAAGGGGGTATTAACGGAACGATTACTAAATAGTTTTATAAAAATCTCTATTTTGTCTCGACAGAATTAGCCAAACTACTTGTAATTTTTTCAAAAAAGTGCTATAATGTGATATAGTTTAGTAAAAACGGATATGGAGGTATACTCGTGACAATAGATTATCCAAGTGCTATAAGAAAATTAAGAGCGAAATTAAACCTTTCTCAACAAGATTTAGCCAAAATGCTTGGTGTTGCTTTTACATCGGTTAACAGGTGGGAAAATGGGCATCATGAACCAACCATTATAGCAAAAGAAAAATTAAAAGAATTATTCAAAATACACAATATTGAATTGGAGGAAAAATAAAAATGGAATTAAGAGACATTAAAAAATTAAATCAAAGAATTTATCAGCTTGACACGGATATCTCAAGAAATAGTAAAGTTATCTTCGTTGCCTCTTTGGTATTTTGTTTAACTAAAAATAGGGATTTTCAAAATGCAAGCAAATTGACTAATTTTATAAATTTTGCAAGCGAGGACAAAAAACCTATCGACCAATTGTTGTCTCTTACGCAGGTTGAAATTGAAAAGTTGAACTTACAACCTAGCACATACAATGCCGTTATGAACTCTCTTAGAACAATATCAGGTGTAAACACAAACCTTGATAGGGATAGAGCGTTATTTCAAGAATTTATTACCGATTTTATAACAAAAGATTATCCATCTATAGAAGTTGGCGATTTATTTTTTGAAACTTTATATATGGAAATCGACAAAAAAGCAAGCAAAAGTAATGAAGGTATTGTTTTAACTCCTACCTTTGCCGCTCAATTAATGGTTGACTTAGCAGAACTTGATTATAGAAAAGATGTTGTTGCAGACCTTTGCAGTGGCACGGGTTTATTCTCTTTGTTATCTTATTCAACAATGTTCTCTAATATGGACAAGGATTATAAAGCCGGCGTTATCACAAGGGAAGAATATAACAAATATAATGAAAGATTATATAACGCCATTATAGCAAACGATAATGAACCTAAAATGGTAACGTTGTGTTTGGCTAATTTTATGCTTAAGAGATTAAATGAGTCATTGCTATTCAGTGAAGACGTATTAGGTTTACAAAAATCTTCATTTAAGGTTAGCGTTGATGGAGTTGACACAAGAATACAACCTACCAAAGCCGTGTTGAATCCACCTTATGAAGATAAATATAAACCGCTTGATATTGTTCTACAAAACATAACGCTTGTTAAAAATTCTGATTATACAGGTTGTAAAGTAATTGTCATTATTCCACCTCAAAAATTCGGTCAAGGCAAAGATACTTTCGCAAAAATGTTAAATATTGCAACTTTAGAAAGCGTAATCAAGACACAAGATGATTTATTTACCGAAAGTGGAAAAGCACAACCTGCATCTATATTTGTTTTTAATGTTGATAGACCTCATAAAAAAGACGATATCATTCACTATTATAATTTCACCGACACAGGCTATGTTTATTTAAAAGATAGTGGCTTGGTGGATAAAAACCATACATACGAAACAAAAAAGGCAGAATTATTAAAGAAAATTAAAGAATCTGCAGGAAGAATGTCTATTTCTAGTTTTGAAAGAACTTGGACAAATTTTTATGAAGTAAACAAAGAACTAGAAGTTGATACTAAAATTGATCCTTTGAAGATAAAAACAAGCAAAGAGGAAGCAGATATTACATTAGAAAACATTACTATAAAAAAGATGCTACAAGAGAAAAAGGCTTTGATTGATTCGGTAAATAATTCATTTAAAGATGAAGATGGTTCTTTTGAGAAATACATTATTGAGATATTAAGCGAGGACTAGTATATGAGTAATGTTATTTGGAAAGATTTTAAATTAGGTGATTTATTTGAACGCTCTACAAAACTCGCTATGTGTGCTAATCAAAAAGATTTAAATTTAGTTGAAACGTTTGATGAAGAGCACACTATAGCTTTAATAAGCGCTAGTAGAAATGGCAGTGGTAGAGTTGGATATATTGAAGATTATTTAGTTGATAAAGATAAGATATCTATAAACAAATTGACATTTGATGATCAATGGGGATTTACATATTTTCAAAAAGAGCGATTTGTGATAACGGGTGGGCATAATGCTATATTGGAAATAAAAAATAATAAACTTCGCGATTTACTTGACAATAATTTATATTGCTATTCGTTTTTGTCGTTGATAATAAACAAAATTACAATTAAAAGTGAAATATTTGGATATGGTTATAAAATCAATAATAAACTAGACCGAGAAATCATTCTATTACCATGCATAGAAGTAAGCAAAGACGAAGAATATATATGGGAAGAAAACGGCAAATATTATACCCTTGCTGTAGAGCATATAAAAGGCTTAATGGAACAAGCGAAAGAATATAGAGAACAAAAGACAATTAGACTATATGAGGCTGAAAAGGCGAAGTATGAGGCTGGTTATTTAAGAGATAAAGAAAATATTGTTTGGAAAGGCTTTACTCTTGGCGAGTTATTTACGTTCGATAGTTCTAATCAGTTAAGTCTTAATAAAAAATTCTTAGATGTTTCTGATGTCAGAACTCCAGAATATCCTATAGCACTAATTACGCAATCAGAAAAAAATAATGGTGTTAGCGGATATGTTGCTGAAAATGAAGAAACATCAGCAAAGAAAATGAAAAATTATTTGACTTACTCTATGCATTTTGGATTGTGTTTTTATCACAATTATGACTTTGTATTAATGGATACGCATGGTTCGGTATTTAGAGTAATCCCTAAAGAACCCAACTTGCAAAAAATATTTAACAACAGTGATGAAGTGAATTATTTCTTTGGTAGGTCCATACAGCATATTTGTAGAAATGGAATATATAATTATTCATGGTTACCTAATTCAGGACGTGTTGCCCGAGAAATCATTCTATTACCATGCATAGAAGTAAGCAAAGACGAAGAATATATATGGGAAGAAAACGGCAAATATTATACCCTTGCTGTAGAGTATATTTCTTATATCTATTTACAAGGAAGAGCCAATTATAACCAAAAGTTAATTGACAACTATACATATCAGTATTAAGGAGTAGGATTTATATGAAGTACGAATTTTTAAGTATAAAAGATATTTTTAATAAATACAAAGTTATAAATGTGCCCTACTACCAAAGAGATTATGTATGGGGGCAAAAGAACGCTGGTAGAAACCTTTATAAATTTATCGATGATATTTTTTGTGAATATGATAAAAGCCCTGAAAAAGATTATTTTATCGGTACACTTGCTTTCTGCTCTGCAAAGGTAAATGACGTTATTGATGGACAACAAAGAATTACATCTCTTGTTTTAATATTGTCCGTATTGGCTCAAAAATGCTCTCAAGAAAAAATAAACGAGCACAATAAATTTTTGATGCCCGATGGTAAGTTTGTTATTCAGGAAGAAGACTACTTGACGGAAGAAATAAAAAGTTGCTTAGGTCTTCCTAATAATTTTAGAAGTCAAGGCTATAAGGTTGATATCAGTAAAACAATCGACAAAATAAGAGCACAAATAAATAATGCTTGGAGTGGTTATCAAACAAATTGGTATGATGGCTTATATGATTATATTTTTAATCACGTAAAATGTATATCTTTGGAATATACCAATATTGGTGATTCTCTAAAATATTTCTTAAATATCAATTCATTGTCAATTGAACTTTCACAAAGCGATATTTTCTATTCTATCTTATCTCAGGCTTTAAGAATAACAAACGATACGCACAGTATTTTTTCAATTAAACAACGAATAAGCGACCTTGCCGACAATAAAGGTTTAAGTAGAGATTTGGAAAATTATAAAGCGTATGGTAATGGCTATGATAGGGGCATAGATAATATTATTTATATTTTCTTATATTCACATTATCAAACTGATCCTAATATTAGTTTTTTAAATGAAACGGGTATTGGTAAATGGTTATCGTTCTATAAAAACGAAGTGTTCAATGACCAATTAAAAGCAAAAGAGTTTGTTGATAAATTCTTAAGTTATATCGACGATTTTGAATATATTTATAAAACATTCTCTAATTACAACACTTCACTAGACGTCAAATCTCCAATTTATACTTCTTGGATATTGTTGCAATATGAAAATTATTTTGACGTATTAAAATTCTTAACTGAATTATTTAAAAATAGACATAATTATATTGACGGAAAACCTACGCTTTACGTGACAGGAACAAAAAATATAGATTATGCTGAATTGTCTGAAATAGCAAAAAGGCTTAATTTAACTTTAATTGGAAACTACATAAAAAGTTCAAATAAAAGGCTTGATGGATTTATCTCTTATATTTCACTAAATGCGTCAAATGTTTATAAATTCACTATTGATGATATTGTAGGAAATATAACTATAGATTCTATTTTTAATTTATGTTATAACGATAAGAAAAACGTGTCTAATGTGAAAATTAAAGATGAATCTCGTATTATTAAGGTTATTTTTGCGTTGCAAGCATCACTACTTAATGATGTGGCAAATGGATCAAAAGAGTTTAATGATTATTTGAGTAATATCCTGCTTGGGGAAAATTTCTCTATAGAGCATTTGTATAGCGTTCAGGAACATCATGATAAAGCAAGATTAGGTAATTGGCAAACTAAGAAAAATATGTTTTTTGAAGATGTCGATTTTGACACCGAAAGATTTAAGTTTGAAAATTTAAGCCTACTTGATAAGTCTACAAACTCTTCAGCAAACGATTTAGAAATCAGTGATAAACTTACAAGATATAAACTTGCCAGAAAAGTTTTCGGCTCTGAATGGGAATATTTAATACAATCATTAGTTGAAGACTCTGAATTTTATAAAAACGCAGAAATTCAAGCATTAGGATTGCCTGAGAGAACCTTACAAAACATCGACCAAAACACATGGGAATTATCTCCAAATAATAGAGCGTTTAACATTAAGTTGTTAGAACTTGTAATAGATTTCATCTCAAAAATGTAATAACAAATAAAAAAGCCACACCCTTGAGCGTATAAACTCTTGGATGTGGTTTCTTTTTTGCCTCGATTTAGACTTTGCAATGTTAGGTTTTTATTCAAATCCCTATATCACATCATCTTTAAATGGGAGGTTTGTCATTTGTTAGAGTGTGTACATTTACTCTTAGGGTGTGTGCATTTACAAATACCTGTGTGCGGATTTTCGCAAGGTGTGTTCACTTTTTCAAGGGTGTGTGCAAATTGTATCAAAATAGGTAGTCGCACACATTAAAGTCACTCTATTAGTCTTCTGAAATTTAAGCGTTTCAGAGGGTTTTTTTTATATTTTGAGGTCAAATTACAAGAAATTCACAAAACATGAATTCAAAAAAATGAAAATTACATCCAAAATTACTAAAAATACATAAAAATAAAAGACCTATAGACCATCACTGACCTGACGGCTTTACACGGACTCGAACCATTGTTTAACGGGTCTTGGACCATAGAGGATTATGGGATTCGAACCTATAAGAATAGAATCAACAACTAAATAAAGAACATTATGCTCATAAGTAGTTTTACTTGTAGTCATTTTATATTACCAGGAATTAAAGGAGGTGAAGATACTATGAAAAATATTACTATGGATAATATATTAGATATTAGTGTATTAGCAAATAATGTTGATTTAGTTATTAATAAGTTATTAACTGATAAAGCAATATTAGTAATTGATACAGTTAATGGAACATTATCAAAATATGAATTATTAAAAGATGGAACATGTGTATATAGTGAATGGAGAGCGTAATGGTAATGTAGCTAGATAATTTATAGTTGCTTTAGCTATATTTCTTTTCTATAATGTTTCATATAAGAGGTGTTGCAAATTTAAGCACGTATTTTAACGGCTGTACCAGAGTTTTATTTTATTTGAGGGTAAAGAGTAGTGGCGGTAGGGTTAAGAAGGTGTGAACCAAATTTGAGAAAAAAGAAAATAAATTTCGAGAAAATTGTATAAATATTTAGTTTTTTATCAAATTATGTTATAATCTATACGATAAGTTAAGGAGGTATAAAATGTATTTACAACAAATGATTAACCATATTCAGTCATATACAAGTAATATTAGTCCTAATGATAGCCCTCATTCACATCAACAAAAAATGAATACCAGATTTCCTGCTAATATTTGGATAGAATACCCAGGTTATAAAACTCAAGGTAATATATGTGATTTTAGAGTAATGTTTTCAAGCAGTGTAATTAGTTATAGAGCCATATCTCATAATGAAATTATTAATGAGTTATATACAAGTGTTAAATTAAATCCTAATTATTTTAGTGATTATTATAATTTCATTATTGATATAGCAAATAATTGGGAGCATATTAACTTAGCTAATCATTCTAATATCAGTTTTATTAATTTTACAAAAGAAGAAATTATAGAAATTATATGTTATATTAGTTGTCAAGAGGAAATTAATTATCCAAGTGGTAATGGTTTTGATGGGTATAGAAGGCCATTTTACTCTTACCTTGAAGGAATCAATGCCGCATCACCTAATCCTTCGATTAGTATTAATCAAACAATAAGTAGGTGTAATGCAAAACGTAGATTTTTACCTTTTGTTAGTAATGCTATTATTCCATATAGTCAAATTTAAAGTACTAAAACACTACCATTTTTTTGCTAAATGTGGTATAATATGTTCACGAAAGGAGTGTATGATATGAAGAAAAAGAATAATGCATTAGTAATGCCTGTTGTAAAATGGGTTGGTGGAAAACGACAATTATTAGATGAACTAAAAAAATATACTCCTAGTAGAATAAGTACTTATTATGAACCATTCTTCGGTGGTGGTGCGAGCTTATTTGCAATTCAACCTAAAAACGCTGTTATTAATGACTTAAATGGAGATTTAGTAACTACATATAGAGTTATTAAAGATAAAGTGGAAGAATTAATTGAAAAGTTAAAAGTTCATGAAGCAAATAATACTGAAGAATACTTTTATCAAATTAGAGATTTAGATAGAAAATCTTCAACATATAATGCACTTGATGATGTTGCAAAGGCAGCAAGATTAATATATTTAAATAAAACTTGCTATAATGGTTTATTTAGAGTAAATAGTTCTGGCCAATTTAACACACCATATGGAAAATATAAGAATCCTAATATTGTTAATGAAGTAGTATTACGAGCAGTAAGCAAATACTTTAATGACAATAATATTCAGATATTAACAGGAGACTTTGCAGATGCAGTTGCTAATGCTCAAAAGGGAGATTTCGTATATCTTGATCCTCCTTATGACCCAGTTTCAAATACTGCAAGTTTTACAGGATACAATGAAGGTGGATTTAATAAAAAAGAACAAGAAAGATTAAAACTTGTTTGTGATGAGTTAAATAAAAAAGGTGTTAAATTCTTATTGTCTAATTCTAATACTGAATTTATAAACAATTTATATAAAGGATACGACATTATTATTGTGAAAGCAAAACGTTCTATCAACTCAAATGGAAACAAACGTGGCGAAGTTGAAGAAGTGTTAATTAAGAATTTTTAATTATGGCTGAAAGTTTATTAAATACTGCGTGGGAACAATTATTTGAAAAGTATAGCATTCTTGATGTCGTACGAGAACATGGTAATTTTATAATTACTGCTAAACAAATTAAAGAATTTAGAGAACCACGTTTAATGACTAAATTTGACCATTCAGAAAATTTGCCTGAAATATTTAAGAAAAATGATTTGTCAATAATGCCAATATCAAGAAATGACTTTATAATTTCTAATCATCAAATGTTCAGTGAATTAAAAGAAATTAATCAAGATATTATTAGAGTTGAATTTCCAAATTATATTCAAAGTATTGTGCCTGCTAAAATTACAAGTGAAGCTATTGCATTAAATTGTGCATACTTAACAGGGATGCTTGAAGATTTTTTAGAAGATGAACAAATAGTTCCAACAGTAAGTGGCAGAATGGCATCGAGCAAATTTTCTTTTGAAATCTTTAATACATCAACAAAAAACTATGATGAGATACTTGTTGAAAATTCTCAAATTGAAATTGATGGTGCATATGAAGGTATTAATTCCTTAAGTTTAGTTGAAGCAAAAAGGAATATAAATACTGACTTTTTAATTAGACAATTATACTATCCATATAGATTATGGACAAGTAAAGTTGATAAAAAGGTTAAAGTTATATATTTTGTATATAGTAATGATATTTTTAGTTTCTTTGAATACCAATTTGATGATTCTAACAAGTATAATAGTTTAAGACTAATCAAACAAAAGAATTACTCTTTAGAAGATATTGCAATTACATTTAAAGATATTACTGATGTATCAGATAAAATTAAATATGTTGATGAACCTGAAATACCATTTCCACAAGCTGATTCATTTAAAAGGGTTATTAACTTATGTGAATTGATTAATGAAAATGAAGTAACAGCCGAAAAGATAACTGAAGAATTTGAATTTGATTCAAGACAAACTCAATATTATACAAGGGCTGCAATGTATTTAGGATTGATTGATAAATGTTCAGAAGGAAAACATGTAACATATAAATTATCTACGATTGGTAAAGAGATAATGAAGATGAAATACGTTCAAAGACAACTTGAATTTGTTAAGTTAATTCTTTCTCATAAAGTATTCCATATTTCATTTGTTCAATACTTATATGCTGGAAGACAATTATCCAAAAAGGAAGTTGTTGCATTTATGAAAGAATGCAATTTATATCATATTGAATCTGAAGAAACATTTGGAAGAAGAGCAAGTACTATAATTTCATGGATTAATTGGATAATTAGTATTGTTCAAGAATAAATAAAAAAAGTAAAAACACACTTTTCTGCGTAATATATAAGTAGGGAGGTGTGTTTTATTTTATATAACGATGATTGCATTAAGGTAATGCAGAAAATTAAAAATGAGTCAGTTAACGTTGTGTTTGCAGATCCACCATACTTTCTTTCTAATGGTGGTAAATGCATTTCAAGTGGTAAAGTTGTATCAGTAAACAAAGGAGAATGGGATAAAAAAGAAAACTATGGTGATATTCAAAAGTTCACAAAAGACTGGATAAGTGAATGTTATAGAATATTAAAGATGAGATGCAGTATATGGATTAGTGGTACTTATCATAATATATTTGATATTAAACAAGCTCTAGATGAAGTTGGGTTTAAGATAGTTAATATCATTATATGGAAGAAACTAGACCCACCACCACTAATTTATAAAAACAAGTGTAGATTTTCATATGAGTTTATTATATGGGCTGATAAAGGACATAGTCACATATTCAATTATAAAGAAATGTTCAATATAAATAATGATGAACTTGAAGATGTTTGGCTATTACCTGCTGTATCAATGAATGAGAAAAAATATGGTTATCATCCAACACAAAAACCAGAGTGTTTACTTGAAAGAATTATTAAAGCATCAACAATTGAAGGACAATTAGTATTAGACCCATTTATGGGAAGTGGAACAACAGGAATCGTATGTAAAAGACTAAACAGAAAATTTATTGGAATAGAGAAAGAAAGTAAGTATTTCAAAATAGCAGAAAATAGAATTAAATATTAAAGATAATAATTAATTTTGTATCTATTGCTAAAGGTAAAAAAAGAAATATATGAGTCAATACTAATAATGCTGGCTTCTTTTTTTACGTTTATAGAAAAGACTTATTGTCCAATGTGAAAAAACTTGCACTGAACAAAAAGATGCACTATGAAACATTTTATCCATCACACACATTAGAAAAGTAAAGGTTTGATACAAAAGTATTAGGCCTTTTTTCTTTGTAAATAGGGTGGTTTTTTCTTTCTGTAAATTTCGTTTTCGCCTTATAAGAGTGTAATTCAGCACGTTTGCAGGTTTTTTTCCTTTTGTCCAAAACAACCACGGAACGATTTGATTTTTAATCTATTAATTTGTTGCATTTAATTATTTAATTAACAATAATAAAGCGAAATTCACTAATGGGGTGAAAAATTCATAAATCTATGCTATGATTATTTTGAGATATCAAAATAAATAAGATAAGTTTTGATATTTTATTTTAGAAAATATAATTTTTAAATTAACAAAAGTACTAAAGTGAAATTTAGTATTTTTTTATTGAAATGTATAGTAATATATGAATCTTATCATGATGCCACTTATAGTTGCATATAGACTTAAAATGAGATTTATAAAAATTTATATGATATAATTATTATTGTAAGGAGATTGATGCAATGATTGATTTTGTTAAAGTTGGATCCAAAATAACTAAATGTCGTGAAGAATTAAATCTTACACAAAAAGATGTTGCTGAAAAACTCTTTGTATCTAGACAACTAGTTAGTAAGTGGGAAAATGGTTCAGGTATTCCTTCAATAGACGTATTGTTAGAATTATCACTATTGTTCCGTGTAACTTTTGAAGAATTATTGTGTTTAGATGAAGAATTATTCGTTGATGAACACGATATCTTTAAGGGTCGTAATAGATTATTTATAGTACAAAGTGTAATTGATGGCAAGATAAAAATTAATCTATCAGAAGTATTCTATCAATTTTCTCCGATTGAAAGAATGATGGTTTTAAAAGCGATTAAAGACGAAAGTTTAAATGCAAATATGGATGAGTTACTTCCAAAATTAACTATTGGAGAACAAACTTTTTTAAGAAAGGAAAATGACAAATGATTTTAAAAAAAACAATTATAAATGGGAAAGATGTTTATGAACCTATTAGTTACGAAGATGCTTTAGTTTATAATAATAAAGATGAACTATTATTTACGAGTGATGATGAAAAGGATGAATTTGAAGATAAAGTTGAACTTATTGATGATATTAATGAAAAGATAGAAGATTTAAATGAACAAATAGATAATATTATAGAAGAACTAGATGATACGGGAAAATCAAAGTATTTTTCGTTATTAGAAGAGAAAAGAGATATGCTAAATGGTTTAAAGAAAAATTATTCTACAGATACTGAAGATACATTAGATAAAATTGAGGACGAATTAGATGAAATAGAAGATGAAATTAATAAATTTAATGATGAAGGTGTTGATTTCAATGATGTTAAAATAAAAAATAATAGTAAAAATGTTGAATTCGATTCTTTAAATGGACAAAATAATGTATCATTTGAAAGAGATTTTAAAGATAAGTTTTCAAGTGTGTTTGATAATATATTCAATGGTAAGAAAAATAACAAGATGAAGAATATCATATTTACTCTTCCTTTTATGTCTAAGAATGATTTACATGAATTAGTTGAAAAAATATTAAACGATGATGAAAAGTATAAAGAATTAAATATAGTAGTAATTTTACCATTTTTAGATAAAGAATATTGTGATCAATTATTTATGAGATTTGTTCTAGAAGGTAAAGCCTGCAAACACTCAATTGTAACTATTGTACCATTTGTTTCAAAAACATGTTTATCTAAATTCGTAGATGAATATATCAATGGTAAGTATCAAGATGTAGAAATGAATATGTTGTATCAATTTTTAGATAGTGAGGATGTGAAGAAAGTATTCAATTATATTTTGTCCAAAACTAATGATTAAATAATAGCCCATACGATTACAAGAATATTGCCTAAATATAATTTATAGCAATTTCTAAGTATGTGTAAAATCCTGCAAGGTATATGCGTTTTCAAACAACTGTGTGCAAATTGTATCAAAATAGGCAATCGCACATATGTGTTTGCCTAAAAGGCTATTTTGACTTTTAAACCCTAAAAAATGGAAGTAATTTAGGGTTTTTTAGTTGTTAGACCTTTTAAGGTGTAAAATAAGATTTACAATCAAGGCTATATTTTTGCCTTTTTCTACGGAAAATAGAACTAAAACTCTTGATTGACAATTAAAGATGAAATTTATTTACAATATCAAATAACTTTTTAGACGTCAAATGACAGTAAAGTAAATGAAATGTCCTCTACAAAGAGGGCATTTTTATTCTTAGGGGTATTTTTATAGAATTTAAATCAAAAAAAATAATGATTATAAATTGAGGTGAATCAGTGATACTACTTAGAGTTGTCATTAAGAAAAGATGGGGTATTAAGATTATTATTGAAAATTGTTTTTAACATTAGTTGATAAAATAAAATATTTGATGATGTTTTGTAAAGAATATATATAAGATAAAAATTGCAAAAGTATAGGAGAACGAAAAGATAAAACGATAGTAGATACATATATTTATGATTGTTTTTTGTTATAATGCTATGAAAGTGATAATAGAAAAAGAAACAAGAGTGGAAAAATTGAGAATGCTTTAATCTAGTAAATCCAGTAAAAATAGAATTAGTAAAAATTACTAGCACTTATATGAGAAATAATTATTTTTTATGATATAATGTAATAACGATTTTAATTATGATGAATGGAGGGTAAATGAAAAATAATAAAAAGTTGCAAATAAATAGTGATTGGTATGTCCCAATTATTCTTTTCATTATTGGTATAATTGTATACATTGTTGATTTAGTAATAAATAAGTTTAGAATCTTATCCATTTTTCAAGTTTTTGGTTGTTGGGCATTTTCATGTGTGATTCCCATTGCCAATACTCGACTTGAAGTCAAAGCTCCGATAATAGTTAATGTTTTAATTGCAATTTTGATTTTTATTGGTGCTTTTTTAGGTGGTGTTTTTGCCTTTTACGATCTTATAAGTTATTGGGACACGATTTGTCATACTTTTTTTGGCATTGTAAGTGGTAGTTTTTTTATATATTTTTTAAGATTATTTCATATAGATAGGATAAATTTTTTTGCAATTGCCATTTTGGAATTCACTTTTACGCTAGGACTTGCGGCAGGCTGGGAAATAATTGAGTTTACCATTGATTATTTATATGAAACTGATTTTCAAAAGGTTGTTTTAAGTATGCAAGATGGTAAACTTCCTCAATGGGATACTATGATTGATATTATTGTTGCTTTATTTGGTAGCATAATACATTATATTTTTTATATTTTACAGATAAAAAAAGTGAAATAAATTTTCAATTGTATTCGTAAGTTGAAAGGAGCAAACATGAATATTATATATAATAGTGGTAGTGATTTTATAAAAGATAATTATCAAATTATTTCTAGTCATCAACTTGAAACCATATTCTTTGTTGAGAATGCTAAAAAAATACAATTAATTGATAGAAACAATTATATGATAAAAATATATCATAACGCCTCTTACTTATTAGCTATTCATTGTCAAAATTATCCATTAGTATTATTTGGTGATTTAAAATTAGTAGATGAGTTAATTCTCGTATTGAATAAAAATAAGTATTATTTTGATAAAATATTAACTAATAAAAATTTAGGAGAAACTTTTTTACAATCTTATGAAAAATTAAATGGTGGTTTTCACGCTATCCATTTATCAATGGACATAATGAGGTGTGATACAATCAATAATTTTGATACGAAAGGAGTCAAGTGGGCAGAAGTTTTGGATGCTGAAGAAATTGCTAAAATAATGGTTGCTTTTTATAAAGAAACCGTTGATGATAAAGTTTCTTATCAAGCAGCTCTAAAGAGGGTAGAAGAAAATATAAGTGATTTTGTAATAATAAAAAATAAAAAAAGAATTGTTTCTATTGCAAAAAAAACGAGAGAAACGGATTGTTTGTGTAGTATATCAGCTGTATATACGATAGAAAAAGAACGTAAAAAAGGATTTTCCAAAAAAATAGTTTCTTTTCTTACAAATTATATTGTAACTAATCATAAAATAGCATATCTTTTTGTCGATAAGAATAATCCAATATCAAATCATTTATATCAAAGTATTGGATATGTATATGATAAACCACAGTTTGAGTTTATATATCAAAGTTATCAATAATTTTTCAAAATAACATAATAGTTAAAAATGGAGTATGAAGATGCAAAAAAAAAGAGTTATATTCATTTTATTAATGTTTTTCTTATTACTGAATTGTGTGAGTTGCCAAAAAAAATATGTTACTAATCTTAACCATTTAGAAAAAAAGCCAACAATTGATTTTTTGCAACCATGGAATTTTTGTCAATATAAATTAGTAGAAATGAATATTCATTTTATGAAATTAAAAGAGTTTGGTATTGATACTGTAATTATTCAAAATGTTGCAAATTTTAATAAAGGTAAAATGGAAATCAGTTACTATGATACTTCAGCATCTGTTGAAACTAAATATGCTAATTTTTTAGATATGGTTTTTAGTGCTGCTCAAAATACCTCAATGAATATTATATTAGGTTTATCTTTTGATGAATATTGGTGGGATGATAAAGAACATAGATATAATGATGATAGTGTGCATATTTTTTTAAAAAATGATGTATTTGTTTTGGAAGAATTGGTGAATCAATATAAACCGGATGGGTGGTATCTATCAAATGAAATGTATAGTAATACCTCAGAATATGAAAACAACTGGAGTTATTATATAAATGAAATCATTCAATATATTGATTGCTTTACACCTAATACTCCTCTTTATATTTCCCCTTTTTTAAAATCAAATTTTATAATGACTAAAAATCAAACTAAAAAAATGTGGACAGAATTTCTAAAGAATACAAACTTTCGAGAAATAGATGTTTTTATGCCCCAAGATGGATATGGCAATGCAGCTATTCAATATAGCATAAATAAAGAAAATCATATAAATATGTTAAATTATATGATATGGGAAGTTTGCAAAAACAATTCAAAAGCAAAATTTTATTTAAATTTAGAATTATATGCTAAAAATGGATATGCAGATGTAGAAAGAATTATGCATCAAATTGCTTTTGCCAATGAAATTGCGGAAGGAATTGCTACTTTTTCCATTTCACACTATTATATTGCTGATGATACTGTTTGTGGGAAAAGATATATTGATGCATTAAACAACTATGGGGGTTTTTAAAAATGGAAAATAAATTATTAATAGTAGATGGGCATAATCTATTGTTTCAAATGTTTTATGGAATGCCAAATAAAATAAGAAATGAAAATGGAAAGTCAATCCACGCCGTAATAGGTTTTATCGGAGCTTTAAATAAATTGATAAGATTGATTGAACCTACTCACTGTGTCATTTTATTTGATGGCGAACATCCCAATACAAGAAATGAAGTCTTACCGGAATATAAAGCGAATCGCATAGATTATTCCAAAGTTTTAGATGATGATAATCCATTTTCTCAATTGAATGATATTTATAAGGCCTTGGATTACATGCATATTAAGTATGTAGAAGTAGAAGAGTTTGAAACAGATGATGTTATTTCTAGTTATGTAAAACAATATGGGAATACTATTCAAATTTATATTTCTTCATTTGATAGTGACTACTTTCAATTAGTGAATGAAAATGTTAAAATTATTCGTTATCGTGGAAAAAATAGTATTATTTGTGATTCTGAATATATTTTTCATAAATTTAACATAAAACCTAATTTATATGCGGATTATAAATCTTTAGTTGGTGATTCTGCTGATAACATCAAAGGAATTGTAGGAGTTGGTCCTAAAACTGCTACAAAAATTATTCGAAATTATGGTAGTATAGATGATATTTACCAAAAGATAGAACAAATCAAAGATATGAAAATAAAACAACTTCTTTTTGATAATCAAGAATTGGTGAGAAGAAATTATCAGTTAATCAAACTAGATTCAATTGCACCAATTCCTTTTGAAATGGAAGAATTGGTCTTAAATGATGAAAAATTAGTTACAATGAATATTATAAGAGCAATTAGTTAGAAATTGAATAATAAAAACGTCTATTTCAAGTGGTGTGGATCACTTTTATAATAGACGTTTTATTTATGATTTATAAAAATTTGTATAGATATGTTTTTCTTTTTTTGGTAATCCTAGCTGTTCTTTACCAAGGGCAATACTTTTGATTAAAAAGGCCATATTATTGCCAAGTACTCTCATTGTTTGAAGTCCCTCCTCATCTGCTAATACTTCATTTGGTGTATTACCATGAACTTGATTCCAATACTGACTAGAAACAATGGGCATATTTGAAATGGTAAAGTATTTATTTAAAATATCAAAAGTAGCACTACATCCTCCGCGTCTAGCAGACACAACGCATGCACCTACTTTCATAGTTTTATCAAAATGGGTTGAATAGAATAACCTATCTAAAAAGGATAATAAGGTACCATTTACAGAAGCATAGTATACTGGTGTACCTATTACAAGTCCATCACATTTTTCAAATTTTTTAGCTATCTCGTTTACACAATCGTGAAACACGCATTGATTTGTTTTGTAACAATGGCGACAAGCAATGCAACCACGAATGTTTTCTAATCCTATATGGATAATTTCAGTTTTTATTTCATTTTGTTCTAGTGATTTTGCTACTTCATTTAAAGCGGTAAAAGTACAGCCATCTTTATGAGGGCTACCATTAATAAGAATGACTTTCATCAATTGTTTCTCCTTTCTTTGTTGTTATAGTTTGTCGATGCTTTATTTTTTGCCAATTTATAAACCCATAGCAGTCGTTGACCAAAAAGGCTATAAAGCAAATTATCATCGGAAAATTAGAATTATCAGCTATGGTTGCTAAAATCCACAAAATAATAAGTACTACATCATTCATTCCATAGGCAATGCCATAGTATGGTGATCTAAGAAAAGTAAGAGTGGAGGCAAAAAAACTAGTTGCAATTGAAATGGTACTTATAAAAAGATGACTAGTATTAAAATATTTTAGGATAAAATAAAATCCGATTGTGACAATAAGTGTTAAAAATAGAATAATTATTAATGTTGTAAAACGAATAGTGGAAACTTTTATTTCATTTTTGCCTTTTTCATAAGGATTTTTGAACCATGATATTGTTGTAAGCAAAGCAATAGGGGCGGTCATGCCTACATATGTAATCATTTCCCCATAGTATTTATATTTAAAGGAAATAATCGAATAAAAGATAGCAAAAATAATTGTTAAAAACTGTCCTAAAGGATCTCCTTTAGCAATAAAAATTAAAGCCGTTACACCAATTAAAGAAGCAAATAATGTAATGATATTTTTGTTAGTAAAAAGGAGAAAACTGATTGAAATGATTATCAAAGAAATAATCCATATCATCCATTCAAGTTTAGTTAAAGTTTTAAAGGGATTTTGATAATTTTTCATATTGCCTCGTATCATTTATTAATAATTAAATTATAATAATAAACCTTTCAATTGTCAATTTATTAGAATTTTTATAAATATTTTTATATCTTTTTAGTAGAAAAAAACAATTTTTTTGTTATAATATAATAAAATCAAAAAAATAAGAAAGGAAATGCGATGAAACCAATTGTTTATTTTTCAAAAAAATTAACTGGTAATGAGTTAATAAAACTTTATAATAAATTAGGAATTAGGTTAAATGGAAATGTTGCGATTAAACTTCATTCAGGTGAACCTGGTAATCAAAATTTTTTGAAACCAGATTTCTTTAAACCGATTGTAAACGAATTAATGGGTACTGTAATTGAATGCAATACCGCATATGATGGTGCTAGAAACACAACTGAAAAACATTTACAAACACTAAAAAATCATGGATGGACTGATTATTTTACTGTAGATTTATTAGATGCACAAGGACCAGATTTGGTTTTAGATATTCCTAAAGGAAGAATTATTCAAAAAAATTATGTTGGTAAAAATTTAACTAAATATGACTCAATGTTAGTTCTTTCTCATTTTAAAGGACATCCAATGGGAGGATATGGTGGAGCGTTAAAACAATTATCTATTGGCATTGCTTCTTCATATGGGAAGGCATATATTCATGGATGTGGCAATCCTGATGAAATTTGGACAGCGAATCATGATCATTTTCTAGAAGCAATGGCTGATGCCGCAAAAAGTATAGTTGATTATTTTGATGGAAAAATCGTTTATATGAATATTATGAAAAATATGTCTGTAGATTGTGATTGTTGTGCGGTTGCAGAAGACCCATGTATGGAAGATATTGGTATTTTAATTTCAACAGATCCAGTTGCAATTGATCAAGCATGCTTAGACTTAGTATATCAAGCAACTGATCCTGGCAAAAAACATTTAATAGAAAGAATAGAATCAAGGAATGGCGTTCATACGATTGAGGCTGCTTGTGAACTCGGTTATGGTAATAGAGCATATGAATTGATTGATATTACTAATGAATAAAAATTCTCTTACTATAAAGAAAATGGCTTTAGCAGCTATTTTTCTAGTTTTTGGTTGGATATTACCATTGGTGACAGGAAGAATTCCTGAAATTGGTAATATGTTATGTCCTATGCATATACCTGTGATGTTGTGTGGCTTTATTTTAGGACCTTGGTATGGACTTATAATTGGATTTATTACGCCACTTACAAGAGGCTTTATTTTTGGAATGCCAACATTTTATCCTACAGGAATTTCAATGGCTTTTGAACTTGCAACTTATGGGTTGATAACGGGAATATTGTATGAATTATTATTGAAAAAAAGTAAAATCAAACATTTTGTTATACTATATTTTATTCTTATTTCATCAATGCTTGCTGGAAGAATAGTATGGGGAATAGCAAGAGTGTTATGTGGTTTATTTGATCATCATTTATTTACTTGGCGAATGTTTTTAATGGGAGGCTTTGTTACAGCTTGGCCAGGTATAATCATTCAACTCATAGTTATTCCTATTCTTTTAGAAGTTCTATTTCAAACAAAAATTTTAGAAAAGTTATCTGTCAATTATACAAATAAAAGTTTAAAACAAATCCTAAAAAAAGTTAAAGCCTTAATGAAAAAGCAAGATCAACTTGTTATTGCAATTGATGGGATGGCTGCAAGCGGGAAAACGACATTGGCTAATGAAATTGCCAAAAAATTGGATGCCAATATTATTCATACTGATGATTTCTACTTACCATCTCATTTAAGAACAGATGAAAGATTGAATCAATTGTGCTGTAATATTGATTATGAAAGACTTCAAAGTGAAGTACTAGAGCATATAAATGAGCATATCTTATATCATAAATTTGATTGTAAACAAATGCAACAAACAGAGGAATTCAGATTAGATTATAAAAAAATATTGATTATTGAGGGTGCTTATTCAATGCACCCGATATTAGGAAAATATTATGATTTATCTATTTATTTAAAAACTCCTTCTACTAAACAAGAAGAAAGAATTTTAAATAGAGATGGAATGACGCAATTGATAAAATTTAAAGAAAACTGGATACCTCTTGAAAGGCAATATTTTGATAAATATAGAATTGAAAAGCAAGCTGATATTGTTATTTATGAATAAAAATAAAAAAATTAGTAAAAAGTGGGATGATTTTACTAATTTTTTTATTTTTTATATAAAATTTACTATCATTTTTAAATAAATGATTAGACAAATTATGCTTTTTTTGATATAATTATCATATTGCATATATAAAAATATAAAAAAGAGATGTAGTGAAGAGATATTATGAAAAAAATTACGATTTTATTTAGAGGTATTCTAATTGGATTTGCTAGTATTGCTATTCCTGGACTATCTGCTAGTACAGTTGCAATTATTCTTTGCCTTTATTATCAGATGATTGATGCAATTAGTTCTATCTTTAAAAATTTTAAACAAAGTTTTACATTTTTATTTTTTCTTATTTTAGGTTATATTATTGGTGATATAATAGGTGCGAATATCATCAGTTTTATTTATGAAAAATATCCTTTAGCAATTATTTTGATGATATTAGGTTTTGTTATAGGATCATTACCTAAAATGGTTAAAGATTTGTTACCATATTTTAAAAAGGCATCAAATTGGTTACTTATTTTATTAGTTAGTATAGGCATTCTTAGTTTTACTTTTTTGGTCACCAAAGGGGAAGAAGTTGAATTAAGTGTCAATATGCCACTATCTGATTATATTATGTTAATGGTTGTAGGTTTAATTACAGCAGGAACTTTAGTGATTCCAGGAATGGATTTTGCAATCGTTTTATTGGCATTAGGGTATTACAATGCTTTCATTAAATTGTTAAGTGTATGGGAAGTATCGCATATTTTAGATAATTTGATTATCTTAGGAGTATATTTGATTAGTTATTGTATAGGTGTGTTTCTTCTTTCAAAATTAATAAAGTCATTATTTAAAAAATATGAAATTAAAATGAAATTCGCAAGTTTGGCTTTTGTTGCGGTAAGCCCAATTGTTATTATCAAACAATGTATTCTCGAAAATGATTATTTTATCAGTCATAGTTTTCAAATTTCACAATGTATTATTGGGATAATTTTATTTTTAATTGCCATGGGTACAATCATGCTAATTTATCATTTAACCGATCCGAATGATACTAGGATTAAAGCAATGAAAAAAAGACATATGTTTAGATTTTTCTATACTATTATAAGTAGACTTCCAATCACCCTTTATTATTTATTTAAAATGAAACGTATTATAAAAAAGAATCTTTTAACTTTTGATGAAAGATATGAATTATGTATGAAAATTGTAAGAAAAATAAATAAAGCTGGCAATATTCATGTAAAAACTTTTGGACAGGAATATTTATCAAAGGAAGCTACCTTATATATTGTTAATCATCAAGGCAGATATGATGGAGTATGTGTTTTAACAGCCCTAATGAATTATCCTTGTACTATTATTGCCGATAAAAGCAGAATCATTCATCATTATTACATTGAAATGTTTCAAATGTTAAATGGTGAATTTATTGATAAAAGTGATATGAGAGCACAAGTAAAAATTATGCTAAACGTAGCTGAAAGAATAAAAAATGGTAGAAGTTTTATCGCCTTTATTGAAGGAAAATATGGAGATAATGGAAATCATTTGCAAGAATTCTATACTGGTGTGTTGCATCCAGCATACCATAGCAAATGTAAAATTACGCCAATTGTTTTATATGATAGTTATAAAGTATATTCTGTATCATCACTAAAAAGAATAGAGCCAGAGGCACATATTTTAAAACCCATTACTTATGATGAATACAAAGATATGCCTAAAAACGAATTATCTTCTTTATTAAAACAAAGAATGCAAGAAAAACTTGATCAAATAAGTGAAAGAAAGTTACAAGAATCTAGTCAATTATGTAATAATGAAAAATAGTCTATCCGCTGATAGACTATTTTTATTTTAATCATCTTGATTAGTTAATTCAAAGATAGCATTACCGATAGCTTCACAAAGTTTATTTTTTTCCATCATATATGCTTGCTTTATACATTGATAAATAGCGGTTGAATTGCTACTACCATGTCCTTTAACAATTGTTTTTTTAGCACCTAATACTACTGCACCACCATAATTATTATAATCCATAAAATCTTTAATTGCCATAATATCTTTTTTTAAAAGAAGAGCTCCCATTTTGGTTTTTACATTTTTTTTAAAAGTTTGTTTCAAAAGTTTTAAAAGTTCTAAACATGCTCCTTCGGTTGATTTTAATAAAACATTACCACTAAAACCATCGCAGATAACTAAATCATATTTCCCACTTAATAAATCGCGACTTTCCATATTGCCAACAAAGTTAATAGTGTTTGTATTATTTAAAAGTTGATAGGCTTCTTTATGAAGTTGGTCACCTTTTTCCTCTTCCGTACCTATATTTAAAAGAGCAGCTTTAGGAGCAGAAATATTATAAGCTTTTTCTAGATATAAACTTCCCATAATAGCGAACTGTTGTAAATGAATAGGATCGCAATCTACATTTGCGCCACTATCACAAATGGCTACAAATCCTTTTTTCATTGTTGGTAGTAGTGGACAAAAAGCAGGGCGCTTAACACCTTTTATACGACCAATTTTTAAAACTGTTCCGGCAAGAAGTGCTCCAGTTGAACCTATACTAACCATTGCACCAATTTCTTCATCATTTTTTAGTAATTCAAACGCTTTTACTAAAGAACTTTCTTTTTTATGTTTGATTGCTTCGGTAGGTTTATCATCGCAAGTAATGACATCTTTTGCATCTAATATTGATAATCTGTTGGCATCATAGGTGCGTGTATCAAGCTCTTTTTTTAAAATTGTTTCATCTCCAACTAAAATAATAGTCAAGTCAGATAGAGCATTAAGAGCTTGAATGGCTCCTTCAATATTTACTATTGGACTTTTATCACCACCGAAAGCGTCTACAATAATTTTAATCATATCATTTACCTCTTTTCGTAATATTTTACCATTAAATTTCATTTTAGTCAAGACTTGAACTTATGTATGTATATTGACAAACTTTCAATAAAATGATATGATATTACGCTGATAGCAAAAATGAATGAAGGGAGTAAAGATGTTAATACTATTTACAGATACAGATACTGATATGACACCTAGTCTTGCTAAAGAATATGGTTATCATTTAATTAGCATGCCATACGTTATTGATGATAAAGTGATTTATCCATATGAGGATTTTGAAGAATTTAATTATAAAGAATTTTATGAAATGTTGAGAAAGGGAACGATACCAAAAACTTGTGCGGTTAGTCCTACTAAATATATTGAATATTTTGAACCTTTCTTTAGAAATGGTGATGATATTTTATATGTTCATTTTTCCACAAAATTAAGTGGAACTTTCAACGCTATGAATATAGCCATAGAAGAATTAAAAGAAAAGTATCCACAAAGAAAATTCTATACAATTGATACAAAAGGCATTACAATTTGTAGTTTAAATATATTAAAAGAAATAGGACAATTATACAAAGAGGGTAAAAATATTGACGAAATTTTAAAGTGGGCCGAAAATGAAGTGAATAAATTTGCTATTTATTTTTATGCAGATGATCTAAAGTTTTTTAAAAGAAGTGGACGTATTAGTAATTTTGCGGCAACGATGGGTACAATATTAGGCATTCATCCTATTATTTATATTGACTCAGAAGGTGTTATGAGTGCTATTTCTAAAGGAAAAGGTAAAATGGGAAGTTTGAAAAAACTTGCATCATATGTTGAAAAATTACAAGAAGATATAAAAAAATATCGTGTAATTATTGGCCATACAGATGCACCTAAAATGGCACAAATTTTAGGTGAGATGTTAAAAGAAAAATTTGGTGATGATTTAAATATTGAATATGTTATTGTTAATCCTACTGCTGGTGCTCATTGTGGACCTGATGGTGTTGGTGTGTGTTTTCATGCTATTCACAGATAGTAGATTAAAAAAATTTAAAAAATATAGTTTAAAATTATTTAAAATAAAAAATTTGCAATTTATCTAAAAAAGTAATATAATATTATTTATAGATAAAAGGGTTATCGCCAAGTGGTAAGGCAACAGGTTCTGACCCTGTCATTCGTAGGTTCGAATCCTACTAACCCTACCATTTAATAAAACCTAAAAGGCTATTTTGCCTTTAAAGTCCTAAAAAACATAAGTATTTTAGGGCTTTTTTAGTTGTTGGAGTTGTCCAAAAATGGTCTAAAGTAGGATTCATAATCGAGGCTATATTTTTAGGTTAAATAGGTCTTGAACTCTTAATTGATTTTTAAAGATGAATCATTTAGAATAATTAGAGAATATAAACAATTTGTTCTCTTTTTTATTAAATCATTTGAATAAAAAAAATAAGGATGATAAAATTTAAATATCAATAAGAAAATATATTATCCACGATTTTTAAACTAAAGTAAGAATAAAAGGAGGAAGGAATGAAAAGAATAGGGTTAATTTTCAGTTTATTTATAGTTTTAA
>OLIW01000045.1_pt1 | contig 144446 bp, 126 predicted proteins | sample 1601321 | NCBI WGS metagenome assembly OLIW01 (sample SAMEA2452114, study PRJEB22498) | human gut metagenome
AGCTGCCTAATCTTTGTACCGTCATCAACGGCGTAGACCTGAAGAAGCGAAAATATGGTTATTACTACAGCTACGGTAAGTATGGCAAACACTACGGCTATGGTAAACGTTATGGTTACGGCTATGGATATGGTCAAGATACAAAAAGATAAATATCTGAATATCTATGAATTATAACTTTTCTCAGAAAAAGAGCCCCGCAAGGGGCTTTTCTTTTTGTTATCTGAAATAAAAGCCTCACCTTTGCATTGTTGATCAACAAAACGTGAATAAAATAACTTGAATTTGAATCTTTAAAAAAACGTATTATGAGTGTAATTTACAAAGTTGTTACGCGACCATCTGACCCGCGTGTTCCCAATTCTCCCAAGAAATATTATCCGCATCTGATCACTTTAGGTCAGTCTGTCAATCTGAAATATATTGCGCAGAAAATGCAGGGCTATTCTTCTTTATCCATCGGTGATATCAAGAGTGTGATTCAGAATTTTGTGGAGAAAATGAAAGAGCAACTTCTGGAAGGTAAGTCTGTGAATATCGAAGGCTTGGGTGTATTTATGCTGACTGCTTGTTCGAAAGGGGCGGATGCAGCGAAAGATGTCAATGCTAAAAGTGTGGATAGCGTACGCATCTTCTTTCAGGCGAATAAGGAACTGCGTATCACGAAGACGGCTACCCGTGCAGATGAAAAACTGGATTTGATCAGTTTGGATGAATATCTGAAGAAGTTGAATGCCTCTGTGACTCCGAATGATCCGGATGATGGTGAAAATGGCGGTGGTGGAAATGAAGGAGGAGATGAGGAAGCCCCGGATCCGACTGTATAATCTGAAAAGCTTAAAAAGAAAGGAGGAAAAATCTATGAAGAAAACTTGGAGTGTAGTTTTGAAAGTAATCATTGCTGTAGCCGGTGCGATTGCCGGAGTACTGGGAGTACAGGCTGCATCATTGTAAGCAGCATTCAGTAAATAAAGTAATTGGTTAGATAAGACAGGCAGGCGGGAAGAACTTTCCCGCCTGCTTTGTTGTATGCTAAAATATCAAATAGTTGGCGTTACTTTTTCGTGTGCGATAACGAAAACACAAAAAATAACATTTTATTATGTAGAAAAAAATGAGGGAATGCTTCGTAGTTCACAAATAATGATTAAATTTGCCGCGATTTGTAATGTTGAGTTTGCAAAATGACGAATAATACTATAAAGCATCTAGGTATTGTGGAAAACATACAGGGTTCTCATCTGTCGGTGAGAATCGTTCAGACGTCGGCTTGTGCGGCTTGTAGCGCAAAAGGCCACTGTTCTTCGGCGGATAGTAAAGACAAAATCATAGATATAACGGATGTTACAGCTGCTTCCTATCAGGTAGGAGAGCGGGTGATGGTGATCGGCGAAACGTCGATGGGCATGATGGCTGTAACCCTTGCATTCATAATTCCTTTTGTACTTCTGATTGTTTCCCTGTTCGCATGGATGGCGTTGATAGGGAATGAACTGTATGCGGCTCTTCTTTCTCTGGCAGTTCTTATTCCTTATTATTTCGTATTGTGGCTCAATAAAACGCGAATGAAACAACATTTTTCATTTACTATAAAACCAATAAATAACTAAAACATTATGAATTTGATTCTGATTGCAGTGATTTCATTGGGAGCTATAGCGCTCGTGCTGGCCGCTATTCTTTATGTAGCTTCCAAGAAATTTGCCGTGTATGAAGACCCGCGGATTGCCCAGGTGGGGGAAGTGTTGCCCCAGGCAAACTGTGGTGGATGTGGCTATCCTGGATGTAGCGGATTTGCCGATGCTTGCGTCAAAGCCGGTTCGCTGGATGGTAAATTCTGCCCTGTAGGCGGTCAGCCTGTCATGGCACAAATTGCTGATATTCTCGGACTGGCAGCTACTGAAGCTGAACCGATGGTAGCAGTAGTAAGATGTAACGGAAGCTGTGCCAACCGTCCGCGTATTAATCAATACGACGGTGCGAAGAGTTGCGCTATTGCCGCTTCATTGTATGGTGGAGAAACAGGTTGTAGCTACGGATGCCTCGGATGTGGCGACTGTGTGGCTGCCTGCCAGTTCGATGCTATCCACATGAATCCTGAAACAGGACTTCCGGAAGTGGATGAAGCCAAATGTACAGCTTGTGGCGCTTGTGTAAAGGCTTGTCCGAAGGCGATCATCGAGATTCGTCCGCAAGGCAAGAAATCACGCCGTGTGTACATCTCTTGTGTGAACAAAGACAAGGGAGCCGTAGCACGTAAGGCTTGTACAGTGAGCTGTATCGGCTGTGGTAAGTGTGTCAAGACTTGTCCGTTCGAAGCCATTACGCTGGAGAACAACCTGGCTTACATCGATCCGAACAAGTGTAAATCATGCCGTAAGTGCGTGGAAGTTTGTCCGCAGAACACGATTATCGAGCTGAACTTCCCTCCACGTAAACCGAAGGCAGAAGAAGCACCGAAAACAGTTGCTGCAGAAGCTCCGAAGGTAACAGAATAATAACAGAATAAAATACAGAATTGTATGTTAAAGACATTTTCAATTGGTGGAGTTCATCCACACGAAAATAAATTGTCGGCACATCAACCTATCATCACAGCGGAAGTTCCTGCAAAGGCAGTTATTCTGTTGGGGCAGCACATTGGCGCACCTGCCAAACCGATAGTAGCAAAAGGTGATATGGTGAAGGTAGGCACGAAGATTGCCGAACCTGCCGGCTTCGTTTCGGCAGCAATTCACTCTTCTGTCAGTGGAAAAGTGGCGAAGATTGATACAGTAGTCGATGCGAGCGGTTATGCAAAACCTGCTATCTTTATTGATGTAGAAGGCGACGAATGGGAAGAAACCATTGACCGTAGTAAGACACTGGTCAAAGAATGTGAGCTTTCGTCCGAAGAAATCGTGAAGAAGATTGCCGATGCCGGTATCGTAGGTTTGGGTGGTGCTTGTTTTCCTACACAGGTGAAACTTTGTCCGCCTCCTTCGTTCAAGGCAGAATGTGTGATTATCAATGCGGTGGAATGTGAACCGTATCTGACTGCCGACCATCAGCTGATGCTGGAACACGCGGAAGAAGTCATGGTAGGTGTCTCCATTCTGATGAAAGCCGTGAAGGTAAATAAGGCATTTATCGGAATTGAGAATAACAAGCCGGATGCTATTGAACTGATGACGAAAGTTGCTTCCAGTTATGCAGGCATCGAAGTTGTTCCTTTGAAAGTGAAATATCCTCAGGGTGGTGAGAAACAGTTGATTGATGCGATTACCAAACGCCAGGTGGCAAGTGGTGCGCTGCCTATCTCTACTGGGGCAGTTGTGCAGAATGTGGGTACGGCATTTGCTGTTTATGAAGCTGTTCAGAAAAATAAACCGTTGTTTGAGCGTGTGATTACCGTAACTGGTAAGTCTGTGACCAAACCTTCCAACTTCCTGGCTCGTATCGGTACACCGATGAAACAGCTGATTGATGCTTGTGGCGGTCTGCCGGAGGATACGGGAAAAGTGATCGGTGGCGGTCCGATGATGGGTAAGGCTCTGGTGAATATCGAAGTTCCTACCGCAAAAGGCAGTTCCGGCATCTTGATTATGAATCAGAAGGAAGCCAAACGTGGTGAAGCACAAACCTGTATCCGTTGCGCAAAGTGTGTGAGCGCTTGTCCGATGGGACTGGAGCCGTACTTGCTCGGAGCTTTGTCCGAAAACGGAGATTTTGAAACAATGGAAAAAGAAAGAATCATGGATTGTATCGAGTGCGGTTCCTGTCAGTTCACTTGTCCTGCCAACCGTCCGCTGCTTGATTACTGCCGCTTGGGTAAGGGTAAAGTAGGAGCTATGATTCGTGCACGTCAAGCTAAAAAATAACGAAGTATGGAAAATAAATTAATCGTATCACTATCACCCCACGTGCATGGCGGAGACAGCGTACAGAAAAATATGTATGGTGTGCTGATCGCACTGATTCCGGCTTTTCTGGTGTCGCTTTATTTCTTCGGCCTGGGGGCTCTGATTGTCACGGCTACTTCGGTAGCAGCCTGTTTATTCTTCGAATGGGCGATCGTTAAATTCTTAATGAAGAAACCTGCTACAACCATTTGTGACGGTTCTGCTGTCATTACAGGTGTGTTGCTGGCATTCAATCTACCTTCCAATCTGCCTATCTGGATTATCATTCTGGGTGCACTGTTCGCAATCGGTGTAGGCAAGATGTCTTTCGGTGGTCTGGGCTGCAACCCATTCAACCCGGCATTGGCGGGACGTGTATTCCTGTTGCTTTCTTTCCCGGTGCAGATGACAACATGGCCGGTAGTAGGTCAGCTGACATCTTATATGGACGCTACCACCGGTGCTACTCCGCTGGCATTGATGAAACAGGCTATTCACGGCGATGCAAGTGCTTTGAGCCAGATACCTGATGCGCTGACTCTGTTTATCGGACAGAACGGCGGATGTATCGGTGAAGTAAGTGCGCTGGCACTGTTGCTCGGACTGGTATACATGCTCTGGAAAAAGATCATCACCTGGCATATTCCGGTTTCTATCATTGTGACTGTATTTGTATTTGCAGGCATTATGCACATGGTGGATCCCGAAAAGTATGTTTCTCCGATATTGCAACTACTCTCCGGAGGTCTGATGCTGGGAGCTGTCTTTATGGCAACCGACTATGTGACTTCTCCGATGAGCAAGAAAGGTATGCTGATTTACGGTGTTTGTATCGGTCTGCTGACGGTGGTTATCCGTCTGTTCGGTGCATATCCCGAAGGTATGTCATTCGCCATCCTGATTATGAATGCGTTCACTCCGCTGATTAACACCTATTGTAAACCTAAACGCTTTGGGGAGGTAGCGAAGAAGAAATGAAAAAGTTACAATCATCTTTAAAGAATATGTTGCTGGTACTTACGGGCGTTACAGCCGTTTCCGTAGCGTTACTGGCTTATGTGAACGAACTGACGACAGGCCCTATTGCCGAAGCGAATGCAAAGACGCTGAACGAGGCTTTGAAAAAGGTGCTTCCTGAATATACCAATAATCCGGTAGCCGAAAGCGATACTGTTTTCAGCGAGAAAGACGGAAAGAAAATCGTGGATTTCATTATCTATCCGGCCAAGAATGGCGAAAAGTGGGTAGGTTCTGCCGTTGAAGCCAAGTCAATGGGATTTGGCGGTGAACTGAAAGTGCTGGTGGGCTTTGATGCTGAAGGCAAGATTTATAACTACTCTTTATTGGCGCACGCTGAAACTCCGGGATTGGGTTCGAAAGCGGACAAATGGTTTGGAGCTTATGATCCTGCAAAGAACGAAAAACCGGTATCTCACGAAGAAAGTGCAAAGTCTATTTTGGGCATGAATCCGGGAGAGACTCCATTGGCTGTGACCAAAGACATGAATGGACAGGTAGATGCTATCACGGCTTCTACTATCACTTCACGTGCTTTCCTGAATGCGGTGAATGCTGCTTATCAGGCATATAAAGGCGGTGAGGTGGATACGAATTCCGGAGCTTCCCAGAAAAATGAACCGGCTGTTGCACCGGAAGGTGAAGCAGCTGCTAATGACACTAATAACTAAGAAAGGAGGAGACAGTTATGAATAATTTTAAAGTAATGATGAACGGGATTATCAAAGAGAATCCTATTTTTGTGCTCCTGCTCGGTATGTGTCCTACACTGGGTACGACATCATCGGCAATCAACGGTATGGGTATGGGACTGGCCACTATGTTCGTCCTGATTTGCTCGAACGTGGTAATTTCATCTATCAAGAATCTGATTCCGGATATGGTACGCATCCCTTCATTTATCGTGGTGATCGCGTCATTCGTGACACTGTTGCAGATGATAATGCAAGCATACGTGCCCGATCTGTATGCTACTCTCGGTCTTTTCATTCCGCTGATCGTAGTAAATTGTATCGTATTGGGACGTGCGGAAGCTTTCGCAGCGAAGAACAATCCGCTGGCTTCTATGTTTGATGGTATCGGTATGGGATTTGGTTTTACCATTGCCCTGACTCTGTTGGGTGCCGTACGTGAATTCCTCGGAACAGGTAAGATATTTAATCTGACCATTCTGCCGGAAGAATACGGAATGCTGATCTTTGTTCTGGCTCCGGGTGCCTTTATCGCTTTAGGTTATCTGATTGCCATTATTAATAGTCTGAAGAAAGCCTAACTCTATTAAATAAGAAAAGAATATGGAATATATATTGATATTTATCTCGGCAATCTTTGTAAACAACATTGTGTTGTCGCAGTTCCTGGGAATCTGTCCGTTCCTGGGTGTTTCCAAGAAGGTGGAAACAGCGATGGGTATGAGTGCGGCAGTTGCTTTCGTGCTGACTATCGCTACCATCGTCACATTCCTGATTCAGAAGTTTGTGTTGGACGCTTTCGGATTGGGGTACTTACAGACAATCACTTTTATTCTGGTTATTGCCGGACTGGTGCAGATGGTAGAAATTATTCTGAAGAAAGTTTCTCCTTCTTTGTATCAGGCACTGGGGGTGTTCCTGCCGTTGATTACAACGAACTGCTGTATTCTCGGTGTGGCAATCCTGGTAATCCAGAAAGACTTTGATCTGCTGACAGGTGTTGTATACGCATTCTCTACTGCTCTTGGCTTTGGTCTGGCACTGGTATTGTTTGCCGGATTGCGTGAGCAGATGACCCTGGTGAAGATTCCGAAAGGAATGCAGGGGACTCCGATTGCTTTGATTACCGCAGGTTTGCTGGCAATGGCATTCATGGGCTTCTCTGGCGTCGTGTAAAAGACTAAGTTGATAATTAGATAAAGAGGCTGGAAACTCTGTCGTATGGCAACATACAGGCAGTTTGTTTCCGGCCTTTTTCTTTATATATGTTCATACCGAATATGTTTTTTATCATACCAAAACGCCCTCAAATCGTCCCGTAAGTATCTTCCTGTGAATAAAATTGCGATAGTTTATTGCATTTCCATTTTATTTCCATACATTTGTACCTCAAACAAACTGAAAACCGAAAAACTAACCATATTTTAAAATTATATGAAAGAAAGAATTTTAGTAACGGGAGGAACAGGCTATATTGGGTCTCATACCGTTGTAGAACTACAAAACAGTGGATACGAAGTAATCATTATCGATAATTTATCAAATTCGAGTGCTGACGTTGTTGACAATATAGAGAAAGTATCCGGTATCCGCCCAGCTTTTGAGAAACTGGATTGTCTTGATTTTGCTGGCCTTGATGCCGTATTTGCCAAATATAAAGGAATTAAAGCGATTATTCATTTCGCAGCAAGCAAAGCAGTAGGAGAGTCGGTAGAGAAGCCGTTGCTTTATTATCGTAACAACCTGGTTTCTTTAATCAACCTTCTGGAGTTAATGCCTAAACATGGAGTAGAAGGCATAGTGTTCTCTTCTTCCTGTACAGTATATGGTCAACCGGATGAGTTGCCTGTAACGGAAAAGGCTCCGATCAAGAAAGCGGAATCTCCTTATGGAAATACAAAACAGATTAATGAAGAAATTATCCGTGATACAGTAGCTTCCGGTGCCCCGATCAATGCTATTTTGCTGCGTTATTTCAATCCGATTGGCGCACATCCTACAGCATTGTTGGGTGAACTTCCGAACGGTGTTCCTCAAAACCTGATTCCTTATCTGACTCAGACAGCGATGGGTATCCGTGAAAAACTAAGTGTATTCGGTGACGATTATGATACTCCTGACGGTTCTTGTATCCGTGACTTTATCAACGTTGTTGACTTGGCTAAAGCACACGTGATTGCAATCCGCCGTATTTTGGAGCAAAAACAGAAAGAAAAAGTAGAAGTATTCAATATCGGTACAGGACGCGGCGTTTCAGTATTGGAACTGATTAATGGCTTTGAAAAAGCTACCGGCGTTAAATTGAATTATCAGATTGTAGGCCGTCGCGCAGGTGATATTGAAAAGGTATGGGCTAATCCCGATTATGCAAACCAGGAACTGGGTTGGAAAGCGGTAGAAACATTAGAAGATACTTTACGCTCTGCATGGAATTGGCAGCTGAAACTCCGTGAAAGAGGCATTCAGTAAAAAGATATTTGTTTTAATTAACATAAAAGTTTAAACAAATCGTTCATGCGATTTGTTTATTAGATGCTAATCAGCTTGATCTGTTTGTGAGTATGTGAATATGAGTAAATGGTACTTATGCCTCTCCGGCATAGACAGGTATGATTGCATAGTAGTTTTGTCGTGTTTTATTTTGTGTTTGTGTTGTGACGGTACTACGACGGGAGTCGTGGTACCGTTTTTTGTTACTCTTTTACAGCCTGCCTTTAAAACAGAATACGTTAGTTCCCCAATCGGTTTCAGGTAAAGTTCCTTCCGGCTCGAACAATCCGTATACGGAAGAACCGGAACCGCTCATAGAGGCATAAACAGCCCCTTGCCTGTATAGCTCGGCTTTAATTTCTCCGATCACCGGATGCTGGGGGAATACGCTGTCTTCAAAATCATTGATTAATATCTCTTTCCATTCATTTACCGGGCGTTTAATCGCTTCTTTGATCGAGTATTCGGGATGATGAGGGTGAATATTGGCGAAAGCTTCCCGCGTTGATACGAATACATCCGGTTTGATGATCAGAATCTTATATCCTTTTAAGGATAGTGGAATGGGGGAGAATATGTTGCCGATTCCTTCGGCAAAGGTCGGGGCGTTTTTGATAAAGAAAGCGCAGTCTGCTCCCAAAGTTGCGGCATATATTTCCAGCTGATCTTCGGATAAATTCAGCTGAAAGTGTTCGTTGAGTAATTTCAGCATGAAAGCCGCGTCTGATGAGCCTCCTCCCAGTCCGGCACCGGAAGGAATGTGTTTGTACAGATGGATCTCGATAGGACAGAGGTGAAACTCTTTATCTAATAGCAGATATGCTTTCACCACTAAATTGTCTTCTGGATTACCGGATATCTCCATTCCGTACTGATGCAGGGAGAACTTTTTGTCCGCTTCGGGGCTGGTCCGGATTTCCAGCGCATCTTCGAGAGCGACGGGGTAGAATACGGTTTCGAGGTTGTGATATCCGTCCGGACGCTTCTCGGTAATAGAGAGTCCCAGGTTTATTTTTGCGTTTGGGAAAGTGATCATATTCGTTCTGAATTATTATTTTTGAATTTTAAATTATGGGTTGCGAATTTATGCTATTGGTGACAAAGTTACTAAAATCTTCATTTTTCCTTATCTTTTCTTCATTATTATATTCTATCTTTGTCATCCCTTTCGGCTTTTACTATGTATAAAAGCCGGGGATCATAAATTGTAAATCATAAAATTGTATATAAGCAGATGGCTGAACAAAGAAGAAATTCCCGTAACACAAAATCAACTAAAGTACAACCGGTCAATGATTATGGTCGTATCCAACCTCAGGCACCGGAGCTGGAAGAGGCGGTGTTGGGTGCTTTAATGATTGAGAAGGATGCTTATTCGCTGGTGAGTGAGATTCTTCGCCCGGAGTCATTTTATGAGCATCGTCATCAGTTGATTTATGCTGCCATTACTGATCTTGCCGTTAATCAGAAGCCGGTGGACATTCTGACGGTCAAAGAGCAGTTGAGCAAAAGAGGTGAGTTGGAAGAGGTCGGTGGACCGTTCTATATTACTCAGTTGAGCAGTAAGGTTGCTTCTTCCGCACATATCGAATATCACGCCCGTATTATTGCACAAAAATCGTTGGCGCGCGAATTGATAACGTTTACCAGTAATATTCAAAGCAAGGCTTTTGATGAGACACTGGATGTGGACGACTTGATGCAGGAGGCGGAAGGCAAGTTGTTTGAGATTTCCCAGCAGAATATGAAGAAAGACTATACGCAGATTAATCCGGTAATTGACGAAGCGTATAAGCTGATTCAGAAAGCGGCTGCACGAACGGACGGTCTGAGTGGTCTTGAAAGTGGATTTACGAAACTGGACAAGATGACCTCCGGTTGGCAGAACTCCGACCTTATTATAATCGCTGCCCGTCCTGCCATGGGTAAGACAGCTTTCGTACTTTCTATGGCTAAAAATATTGCTGTTGATTATCGGAATCCGGTAGCGTTGTTCTCTCTTGAAATGAGTAACGTCCAGTTGGTCAACCGTCTTATCACCAATGTTTGTGAGATTCCGAGTGAGAAGATCAAAAGTGGACAATTGGCAAGCTATGAGTGGCAACAGTTGGACTACAAACTGAAAGACCTGCTTGATGCTCCGCTTTATGTGGACGATACTCCGTCTTTGTCTGTGTTTGAACTCCGGACCAAAGCACGTCGTCTGGTGCGTGAACATGGGGTGAGAATCATTATTATTGACTACCTTCAGTTGATGAATGCGAGTGGTATGGCATTCGGTAGCCGTCAGGAAGAGGTCAGTACGATATCTCGTTCGTTGAAAGGATTGGCGAAGGAGTTGAACATTCCCATTATAGCCTTGTCGCAGTTGAATCGTGGTGTGGAGAGTCGTGAAGGTATTGACGGTAAACGCCCTCAGTTGAGTGACCTTCGTGAATCCGGAGCCATCGAGCAGGATGCCGATATGGTGTGCTTTATTCACCGTCCGGAATATTATAAGATTTATCAGGATGATCGTGGTAACGACCTGCGCGGTATGGCGGAAATTGTGATAGCCAAGCATCGTAATGGTGCAGTAGGTGAAGTCTTGCTCCGATTCAAAGGTGAGTTTACACGATTCTCTAATCCGGAAGATGATATGGTTATACCGATGCCGGGTGAACCTGCAGGTGCTATGCTGGGGTCTAAACTGAATGCCGGTGCTATGGCTCCGCCTCCGCCGGAACCGGACTTTGTTCCGCAGGGAAATAATCCGTTCGGTGCAACGGAAGGGCCGTTGCCTTTCTAAAAAACGTTCGTTTGGGTTGAATAGAAATGACCGCTTAGTCAGATGAAAATAACCGCTCGATTTACTCCAATCGAGCGGTCGATTATTTTTTATAGAGTATAGCCGGGTTGTATTCTGATGGGGATAGGTGGCAAAAATGACAAAGAATACCCCTTTATTTTTTGCCACTTTGTCACCAACCATGAATTTATTGGGGAATAATACAGTCAGGTCCTTGTTAGTTTAGCTTCTCTTGACATTTTTCTCTCAAATCGTTCTATGTCAACCGAAAAATCTTATTAACTTTGCGAAACTTTTTGAGAAACAATAAAAATTTAATTATATGAATATCTCTTATAACTGGCTGAAAGAGTATGTCAACTTTGATTTGACCCCCGATGAAACGGCTGCTGCGCTGACCTCAATCGGCTTGGAAACAGGTGGTGTAGAAGAAGTGCAAACCATTAAGGGTGGTTTGGAAGGACTCGTAATCGGTGAAGTGCTGACTTGCGAAGAACATCCGAATTCCGACCATTTGCATATCACTACCGTCAATCTGGGAGACGGCGAACCTGTACAGATTGTATGCGGTGCTCCGAATGTAGCTGCCGGACAGAAAGTAGTGGTTGCCACTTTGGGTACCAAACTTTATGACGGTGATGAATGCTTTACTATCAAGAAGTCAAAAATCCGTGGTGTAGAATCTACAGGGATGATTTGTGCAGAAGACGAAATCGGTATTGGTACCGATCATGCAGGAATCATCGTGTTGCCAGCTGAAGCTGTTCCGGGTACTCTCGCCAAAGACTATTATAATATCAAGAGTGACTACGTACTCGAAGTAGATATTACTCCTAACCGTGCAGACGCTTGCTCACACTATGGTGTGGCCCGCGACTTGTATGCTTACCTGATTCAGAATGGCAAGCAGGCTACTTTGCAACGTCCATCTGTAGATGGATTTAAGGTGGAAAATCATGATTTGGATATCGAAGTAGTGGTTGAAAACAGCGAAGCCTGTCCTCACTATGCCGGCGTTACGGTGAAAGGCGTTACTGTGAAGGAAAGCCCCGAATGGTTGCAGAATAAATTGCGCTTGATCGGTGTACGTCCTATTAATAATGTAGTGGATATTACTAATTATATCGTTCATGCTTTCGGTCAGCCATTGCATTGTTTCGATGCCGGAAAGATAAAAGGCAATGAAGTAATTGTCAAGACATTGCCGGAAGGCACTCCATTCGTCACATTGGATGAAGTGGAACGCAAGTTGAACGAACGCGATCTGATGATCTGCAACAAAGAAGAAGCGATGTGTATTGCCGGTGTATTCGGCGGACTGGATTCCGGTTCTACGGAAGCTACGACAGATGTATTTATCGAAAGCGCTTATTTCCATCCTACATGGGTGCGTAAGACTGCCCGTCGTCACGGTCTGAATACGGATGCTTCTTTCCGTTTCGAACGTGGCATCGATCCGAACGGAGTAATCTATTGTCTGAAACTGGCTGCTCTGATGGTGAAAGAACTGGCCGGTGGCACTATCTCATCCGAAATTAAGGATGTTTGCGTTGCAGTTCCACAAGACTTTATGGTAGAACTTTCTTATGAGAAAGTAAATTCGCTGATTGGTAAAGTGATTCCCGTGGAAACGATCAAGAGCATTGTTACCAGCCTGGAAATGAAAATCATGAATGAGACAGTTGACGGACTGACATTGGCCGTTCCTCCTTATCGTGTAGACGTACAGCGTGATTGCGATGTGATCGAAGATATTCTACGTATCTACGGATATAATAATGTAGAAATCCCGACTACGCTGAACTCCAGTCTGACAACCAAGGGTGAGCATGATAAATCAAACAAATTACAGAATCTGGTTGCAGAACAGCTGGTTGGCTGTGGCTTCAATGAAATACTGAATAATTCTCTGACTCGTGCCGCTTACTACGACGGTCTGGAGAACTATTCATCCAACCATCTGGTGATGCTGCTGAATCCACTGAGTGCCGATCTGAACTGTATGCGTCAGACATTGCTGTTCGGTGGACTGGAAAGTATCGCTCACAATGCAAACCGCAAGAATGCCGATTTGAAATTCTTCGAATTCGGTAACTGCTATTACTTCGATGCGGACAAGAAGAATCCGGAAAAAGTACTGGCTACCTATTCGGAAGACTATCACTTGGGTTTGTGGGTGACTGGAAAGAAAGTAGCCAACTCATGGGCACACCCGGATGAAAACAGTTCGGTATACGAATTGAAGGCTTATGTAGAGAATATATTGAAGCGCCTGGGACTGGATTTGCACAACCTGGTAGTTGGCAATCTGACTGACGATATTTTCGCTACCGCACTTTCTGTTCATACCAAGGGGGGGAAGCGTCTTGCCTCTTTCGGTGTTGTGACGAAGAAACTGCTGAAAGCATTCGATATAGATAATGAGGTGTATTATGCCGACTTGAACTGGAAAGAACTGATGAAGGCTATCCGTTCAGTGAAGATCAGCTACAAGGAAATTTCCAAATTCCCTGCTGTGAAGCGTGACTTGGCATTGTTGCTCGACAAGAACGTACAGTTTGCCGAAATCGAAAAAATCGCTTACGATACAGAAAAGAAACTGCTGAAAGAAGTGGAACTCTTCGATGTATACGAAGGTAAGAACATCGAAGCAGGTAAGAAATCGTATGCGGTCAGCTTCCTGCTTCAGGATGAAACTCAGACGCTGAACGATAAGATGATCGATAAGATCATGTCTAAACTGGTGAAGAATCTGGAAGATAAGCTGAATGCAAAATTGAGATAAATTTAAAATTCACAATTCAAAATTAATACAAACCAATGGGAAGAGCATTTGAATATAGAAAAGCCGCAAAGCTGAAAAGATGGGGCCACATGGCTAAAACATTTACAAGACTGGGTAAACAGATCGCTATTGCCGTGAAGGCGGGTGGTCCGGAACCGGAAAATAACCCGACACTGCGTTCGGTCATCGCTACTTGTAAGCGTGAGAATATGCCGAAGGACAATATCGAACGTGCGATTAAGAATGCAATGGGTAAGGACCAGAGCGACTACAAGAGCATGACTTACGAAGGATACGGTCCTCACGGAATTGCTGTCTTTGTAGATACGCTGACTGATAATACGACTCGTACGGTAGCCGATGTACGCTCTGTATTCAATAAATTTGGTGGTAACCTCGGAACAATGGGATCATTGGCTTTCCTTTTCGACCATAAATGTATGTTCACTTTCAAGATAAAGGACGGCATGGATATGGAAGAACTGATCCTTGATCTGATTGATTACGACGTAGAAGATGAGTACGAACAGGATGACGAAGAAGGAACAATCACTATCTACGGTGATCCTAAGAGCTATGCCGCTATTCAGAAACATCTTGAAGAGTGTGGCTTCGAGGATGTCGGCGGTGATTTTACTTATATCCCGAACGATCTGAAAGAGGTAACCCCGGAACAACGCGAAACTTTAGATAAGATGATAGAACGTCTTGAAGAATTTGATGACGTGCAGACTGTTTATACAAACATGAAGCCGGAAGAAGGCGGAAACGAGGAGTAAGTGGATTATGGAATATGTTTATAGAACCCAGGGTACTTGCAGCACAAACATCGAACTGAATGTAGAAGATGGAGTTGTGAAGGAAGTTGCCTTTTGGGGAGGATGTAACGGAAATCTTCAGGGACTTTCACGTCTGGTAAAGGGAATGAAGGTAGAAGAGGTTATCAAGAAACTTGAAGGAGTACGTTGCAGTGGCAGACCGACGTCCTGTCCCGATCAGTTGTGCCATGCACTGCATGAAATGGGATATTAACGGAAGTCTCCCTTTATAAAATATACACTGGCCTCCGGCAATTCATTTTGCCGGAGGTTTTTTATTGTGCCGTACCTTTCCCTATTTGTCGGTATTTTGAACCAAAATCGACCTTCGGTCGTTATTTATAAGTATATTTGTGCTGAATAAACTATTATGCAATGATGAAGAATATTTTTCAAGACTTGAAACGGAAAGATCATAAACGTTATCTGGGCGGACTGGATGTTTTTAAATATATTGGTCCCGGACTTTTGGTAACTGTCGGATTTATTGATCCGGGCAACTGGGCATCAAATTTTGCCGCAGGTTCCGAGTTCGGCTATTCACTTCTTTGGGTGGTCACCTTATCCACTATCATGTTGATTGTCCTCCAGCATAATGTTGCTCACTTGGGGATTGTTACGGGGCTTTGCCTTTCGGAAGCCGCTACGAAATATACTCCTAAATGGGTATCCCGTCCTATTTTGGGTACGGCGGTATTGGCGTCTATTTCTACTTCATTGGCTGAGATTCTGGGAGGAGCCATCGCATTGGAGATGCTGTTTGATATGCCTATTATGTGGGGGGCGGTGCTGACCACACTTTTTGTCTCCATCATGCTCTTTACCAACTCCTATAAAAAGATAGAACGTTCCATTATTGCTTTTGTCTCGGTGATCGGTCTTTCATTTATTTATGAATTGTTTCTGGTAGAAATAGACTGGCCGGCTGCGACGATGGGTTGGGTGACGCCTGCTTTCCCGAAGGGTAGTATGCTGATTATTATGAGTGTGCTGGGAGCGGTTGTGATGCCTCATAATCTGTTTCTGCATTCGGAAGTAATACAGAGTCACGAGTATAATAAGAAAGACGATGCGTCTATCAAGAAAGTATTGAAATACGAGTTGTTCGATACGCTTTTCTCGATGATCGTTGGCTGGGCAATTAACAGTGCTATGATTCTGCTGGCTGCTGCTACTTTCTTTAAAAGTGGTATTCAGGTGGAAGAATTGCAACAAGCCAAATCACTGCTTGAACCTTTGTTGGGAAGTAATGCGGCAATCGTATTCGCATTGGCTCTGTTGATGGCAGGTATTTCGTCCACCATAACAAGCGGAATGGCGGCAGGTTCTATCTTTGCAGGTATCTTTGGAGAGTCATATCATATTAAAGACAGTCACTCGCAGGTAGGAGTAATCCTTTCGTTGGGAATTGCGCTGTTGCTGATTTTCTTTATTGGTGATCCATTCAAGGGATTACTGATTTCGCAGATGATATTGAGTATTCAGTTGCCTTTCACGGTATTCCTGCAAGTAGGGTTGACTTCATCCCGAAAGGTAATGGGGAATTATGTCAATAGCCGTTGGAGTACTTTTGTATTATATGCTATTGCAGTCATTGTTTCGGTATTGAATATAATGCTGCTGTTTTCATAAAACGAACATAAATCTATAAACTATAAAATGATGAAGATTATTACTTATAATGTGAACGGGCTTCGTGCTGCCGTTTCTAAAGGTTTGCCGGAATGGCTGGTGCAGGAGAATCCGGATATTCTTTGTCTGCAAGAGACAAAACTACAGCCGGACCAATATCCGGCAGAAGTATTTGAAGCTTTGGGTTACAGGGCTTATCTCTATTCTGCACAAAAGAAGGGATACAGCGGTGTGGCGATCCTTACTAAGCAGGAACCCGATCATGTGGAATATGGTATGGGGATAGAAGCTTATGACAATGAAGGGCGTTTTATCCGTGCGGATTTTGGCGACTTGTCCGTAGTCAGTGTTTATCATCCTTCGGGAACGAGCGGAGACGAACGGCAGGCATTTAAAATGGTGTGGCTGGAAGACTTTCAGAAATATGTGACAGAGCTGCGCAAGACTCGTCCGAACCTTATCCTTTGCGGTGACTATAATATCTGTCATGAGCCGATTGATATTCATGATCCTGTCCGGAATGCCACGAACAGCGGCTTCCTGCCCGAAGAACGGGAATGGATGACTCGTTTCCTTTCTGCAGGATTTATTGATTCTTTCCGTCTGCTCTATCCGGAGAAACAGGAGTATACGTGGTGGAGCTATCGTTTTAATTCGCGTGCCAAGAATAAAGGCTGGCGGATTGACTATTGCATGACCAGTGAGCCGGTACGTCCGATGCTGAAAAGTGCCAGCATACTGAACGATGCCGTACATTCAGATCATTGTCCAATGGCTTTGGAAATAGAATAAAAACAGAAAATAGCATGGAAGATAGAATACAAAAAGCTGTAGAACTTTTTAAGAGCGGATATAACTGCTCGCAGTCTGTAGTAGCTGCATTTGCCGATATGTATGGTTTCACACAGGAGCAGGCAGTGCGTATGTCAGCCTCTTTTGGCGGAGGAATCGGGCGGATGCGTGAGACATGCGGGGCTGCTTGCGGACTGTTCCTGATAGCCGGACTGGAAACCGGAGCTACCGAAGCGACAGATCGTGAAGGAAAAGCTGCAAACTATGCGGTAGTGCAGGAATTGGCTGCCGAATTTAAAAAACGCAACGGGTCGTTGATTTGCGGAGAATTGTTGGGATTAAAGAAAAAAGAGCCGATTTCGACTGTTCCCGAAGAACGTAATACTCAATATTATAGCAAACGACCGTGTGCTAAAATGGTGGAAGAGGCGGCAAGAATTTGGGTAGAATACCTCGAAAAACACCCTAAATAAGGGGATAAAATGCTTTTTTATTACAAAATCAGCAAAAAAAGATTCAATAAAGTGTTATATAACATAAAAATAACTATCTTTGTCCCCGAAATAAAATCTGAAAGCTTTCGGGCCGGATGATTTTTAAAGCATGTCTAACTATAATTTCAAAAGCAAATGTTGAAAGAAAAAGCAGGTGTAATCGCAGGTAATATCTGGAATGCACTGAATGAAACAGAAGGAATGACTGCCAAGCAACTGAAAAAAGCAACTAAATTGGTTGACAAAGATTTGTTCCTCGGCCTTGGCTGGTTATTGAGAGAAGATAAAGTTTCTGCTGAAGAAGTAGAAGGTGAACTCTTCATCAAATTGATCTAAGCGAGTAACTCACTTAAGCAATAAAAAAATGCGTTGGTACATGATTATAATGTTATCAACGCATTTTTTTATATTCCGCCATTTACGTATCTTTGCACACCAAAAAGACAAAATAATAAGAATTCAGAATGAAGAATATACGAAATTTCTGCATCATTGCCCACATTGACCACGGTAAATCAACCCTGGCAGACCGCTTGCTGGAGTTTACCAACACTATTCAGGTGACTAACGGGCAGATGCTTGATGATATGGATTTGGAGAAGGAGAGAGGTATCACCATCAAGAGCCACGCTATCCAGATGGAGTACAACTACAAAGGTGAAAAGTATATCCTTAACCTGATTGACACTCCGGGGCACGTGGATTTTTCGTATGAGGTATCCCGTTCCATTGCCGCTTGCGAAGGTGCGCTGCTTATCGTAGACGCATCGCAGGGAGTGCAGGCACAGACCATCTCCAATCTGTATATGGCTATCGAACATGATCTCGAAATTATCCCCATTATCAATAAATGTGATATGGCAAGTGCCATGCCCGAAGAGGTAGAGGACGAAATCGTAGAACTGTTGGGCTGCAAGCGTGATGAGATTATCCGTGCATCCGGTAAGACCGGAATGGGCGTGGAGGAAATCCTCGCAGCCGTTATCGAACGCATTCCGCATCCCGAAGGTGATGAGGAAGCTCCGTTGCAGGCATTGATTTTTGACTCTGTATTCAACTCCTTCCGTGGTATTATCGCTTACTTTAAGATCGAAAATGGAGTAATCCGCAAGGGAGATAAAGTGAAGTTCTTTAATACCGGAAAAGAGTATGATGCCGATGAAGTAGGTGTACTGAAAATGGAACTGGTTCCACGTAACGAACTTCGTACGGGCGATGTAGGTTACATTATATCGGGTATCAAGACCTCGAAAGAGGTGAAAGTGGGAGATACCATTACTCATGTTGCCCGTCCGTGTGATAAAGCGATTGCGGGTTTTGAAGAAGTGAAGCCAATGGTTTTTGCCGGAGTCTATCCGATTGAGGCGGAAGATTTTGAGGATCTGCGTGCTTCTTTGGAAAAATTGCAGTTGAATGACGCTTCGCTGACTTTCCAGCCGGAATCTTCATTGGCACTGGGCTTCGGTTTCCGTTGCGGTTTCCTCGGATTGCTTCACATGGAGATTGTACAGGAACGTCTGGATCGTGAATTCGACATGAATGTGATTACTACCGTGCCTAACGTATCTTATAATATATATGATAAACAAGGCAATATGAAAGAAGTGCATAACCCCGGTGGTATGCCTGATCCGACGTTGATCGACCATATTGAAGAACCTTATATCAAAGCGTCTATTATTACGACTACCGATTATATCGGCCCGATTATGACCCTCTGTCTGGGGAAACGTGGAGAACTCTTGAAACAAGAGTATATTTCCGGTAATCGTGTGGAAATATATTATAACATGCCTTTGGGTGAAATCGTGATCGACTTCTATGACCGATTGAAGAGTATTTCGAAAGGATATGCGTCGTTCGACTATCATCCCAATGGTTTCCGTCCTTCCAAGTTGGTGAAACTGGACATCATGTTGAATGGTGAACCGGTCGATGCGCTTTCTACGCTGATTCACTTCGATAACGCGTATGATATGGGACGCCGGATGTGTGAGAAACTGAAAGAATTAATCCCTCGCCAGCAGTTTGAAATCGCTATTCAGGCAGCTATCGGGGCTAAGATTATAGCTCGTGAAACTATTAAGGCAGTTCGCAAGGATGTAACTGCGAAGTGTTATGGTGGTGACGTAAGCCGTAAACGTAAACTGCTTGAAAAGCAGAAAAAGGGTAAAAAACGAATGAAACAAATCGGTAATGTGGAAGTGCCGCAGAAAGCCTTCCTCGCCGTACTGAAGCTGGATTAAAAAATGAACCGCAAGCGATTTTTCAGAGAGTTATTCTGAACAAATCGGCTTGCGGTTAGTTTTTTAATACACCAGGTGATTGTCTTCTGTCTGCAGAGCTTTCCTTGGCAATCACCTTTTTTGAAACAAACAACTATAAATATGAGAAAAGTTCTGTCTTTTTCGGGCTTCCTGATGTTGGGGCTCGTCATTTCACAATTCCTCCCGATGATAGCGGGAGAAGGATATGGAACTGTTAAGGTCCTGTCGAATATACTACTTTATGTATGTCTTAGTTTTATAATGATTAATGTGGGTCGGGAGTTTGTGCTCGACAAAGTCCGCTGGAAAAGTTATGCCGAGGATTATCTTATAGCGATGGCTACAGCTGCCCTGCCTTGGTTCATGATTGCTATCTATTATGTATTCGTGCTTCTTCCGCCTGATTACTGGAATAGTTGGGAGGCTTGGAAAGAGAATCTGTTACTAAGTCGTTTTGCCGCACCTACGTCGGCCGGCATCTTGTTTACGATGCTGGCGGCTATCGGGTTAAAGTCCAGCTGGATATATAAGAAGATTCAGGTCCTGGCTATTTTTGATGATCTGGATACCATTCTTTTGATGATCCCTCTTCAGATCATGATGATTGGTTTGCGTTGGCAGCTGATTATTGTGGTGGTTATTGTATTTATGCTGTTGTCCATTGGATGGAAACAACTGAATAAGTATAACTGGCGGCAGGATTGGAAAGCTATTCTCTTCTATTCCGTTATCATATTTCTGGCTACGCAGATACTTTATCTCGGCAGTAAAGAGCTGTATGGAGAAGAAGGAAGTATCCATATCGAAGTTCTGTTGCCGGCATTTGTATTGGGTATGATCATGAAGCATAAAGAGCACGATACTCCTGTAGAACGAAAAGTCTCTACTGGAATCTCCTTCCTGTTTATGTTCCTGGTAGGTATGAGTATGCCTCATTTTATCGGAGTTAACTTTGCGGAAACTCATACAGGAACGCATTCGGTGACAGGTTCGCAGGAGATGATGTCCTGGGGAATGATTTTGTTCCATGTTGTCATAGTCTCTTTCTTATCGAATATAGGCAAACTTTGTCCGATGTTCTTCTATCGTGACCGGAAGTTGAGTGAGCGACTGGCCCTTTCCATTGGTATGTTTACCCGCGGTGAGGTAGGTGCCGGAATTATATTTATTGCATTGGGTTATAATCTCGGCGGTCCGGCACTGGTCATTTCCGTACTTACATTGGTGTTGAATCTTATTCTGACAGGAATATTTGTCCTTTGGGTGAAAAACTTGGCTTTAAGGAGCTATAATGATTAAAAAAATCCATATATTGCGGATCAAATACTATAAACACCTTTCATTATGACAATTTTGCGTACAATGCGAAATTTCTCGTCAATGAATATTGCGGCGAGTATCCTTTTGTTTGTAGCGGCAATAGCGGCTGCTATCATAGCCAATTCTCCGGTTGCTCCGGTTTATCAGGAGTTCCTTTTGCATGAACTTCATTTGCAGATCGGTAATTTTAATCTGCTTTCGCATGGCGGAGAGAATCTGCGGATGATCGAGTTCATCAATGACGGGTTGATGACCATCTTTTTCTTGCTGGTAGGATTGGAAATCAAACGGGAGTTGTTGGTTGGTGAGCTTTCTTCCTTCCGCAAGGCGGCGCTTCCCTTTATTGCTGCCTGTGGCGGTATGCTGTTTCCGGTGATTGTTTACATGTCAATCTGTCCTCCGGGCAGTGCGGGAAGTCAGGGATTGGCCATTCCAATGGCAACGGATATTGCTTTTTCGTTAGGGGTATTAAGTCTGTTGGGAAGCCGTGTGCCGTTGAGCCTGAAGATATTTCTGACGGCTTTTGCGGTAGTTGATGATATCGGAGGTATCCTTGTAATTGCTCTTTTTTATAGTTCGCATGTGTCGTATGGGTATATTCTGATAGCCGCATTGCTTTACGTTTTACTTTATTTTATAGGGAAGCGTGGGACTACCAATAAGATTTTCTTTTTAGTGATCGGTGTCGTTATATGGTATTTATTTTTGCAATCCGGTATTCATAGTACCATTTCGGGAGTTATTCTGGCGTTTGTTATTCCGGCGAAACCCCGTCTATATGTTGGAAAATATATCGAGCATATTCGTCATACAATTGCAGGTTTCCCGGTGGTGGAATCGGGAAGTATCGTATTGACTAATGAGCAGATTGCCAAACTGAAAGAGGTCGAATCTGCTTCCGACCGTGTTATCAGTCCTCTGCAGTCTTTGGAGGATAATTTGCATGGAGCTGTCAATTATCTGATTCTTCCGTTGTTTGCCTTTGTCAATGCAGGCGTTGTCTTTAGTGGCGGCGGTGAGTTGGTGGGAAGTGTAGGGATGGCAGTGGCAGCAGGGTTGCTGTTTGGTAAATTTGCGGGAATTTATTTCTTTACCTGGTTGGCTATAAAGATAAAACTTACTCCAATGCCGCCGGGCATGACTTGGAAGAATCTTTCCGGTATAGCTCTGTTGGGAGGGATCGGTTTTACGGTGTCGCTTTTCATTGCCAATCTTTCTTTTGGTGCAAACTACCCTGTTCTGTTGAATCAGGCTAAGTTCGGAGTGCTATCGGGGACTATTCTTTCCGGATTATTAGGATACATTGTACTCAGGATAGTATTACCTGTCCGAAAGCGGAAATAATAACTAGAGATCAGTCGTTCAGGCATATCGGATATTCATCAGGCGATATGCCTTTTTTATTGTATATATAATATAAGGTGAAAATGATATCTACTAATAATATTAGTTAAACAACTGCTTTATTTAGTAGATTAACTAATAGTGTTAGTTGTTTGTTTGAAAAATAGTATTATATTTGTGCCATTGGAAGAACAATAAATATGTAGACTATGAAACAGATGAAACGATTGACCGTCAAAGAGGAAGAAATTATGCGTATATTTTGGGAACATGGACCTATGTTTGTTCGTGAACTTCTATCATTCTATGATGAACCAAAACCGCATTATAACACAGTTTCTACCCTTGTTCGAGGGCTGGAGGAGAAAGGTTTTGTGGGGTATAAAGCCTACGGAAATACTTATCAATATTATGCTCTTGTTTCGGAAAAGGAGTATAAGAGTTCGGCACTCAAAGAAGTGGTTTCCCAGTATTATAATAATTCCTATATCAATGTAGTGTCTTCTTTTATTGAAGAAGAAGGGATGTCTGTTGATGAACTAAAATCGCTGATAGAGTATATAGAGCAAAGTAAAAAGAAGAAGTAATCTCTCTCTGGTCTATCGGACAGATACGATTTTTATTCTATGGACAAACAACTTTTAATCTGAAAACACAATGGGAGCTTTTTTATTCTATCTGCTGAAATCCGGATGTTGCTTAGTGGTCTTTTATATTTTCTTTAAGCTGCTGATGAGCCGGAGTACTTTTTTCCGTTTCAACCGCATCACTTTGTTGGTTGGGTTGTTAGGATGTACTTTGCTTCCACTTATAGAGCTGACAACTACCGAGGAGACTTTTTTGCATACTCCGTTGTATGCCATTCACGAGATATTGCAAAGTACGGAGTCTGTCATTCTAAATCCGGAACAGATGGAAGATCCTATTCTTATATCTGAAAAGAATCCGGAAATAAACTCTTTGAATTGGATTCCTGTGACTTTAGCTTTTATATATGGAGTGGGGGCTTTGGTGACACTGATCTGGTTGTCTTTGTCCACTTGTCGTTTGATTCAGTTGATTCGTACGTCAGAGAAAAAACAGTTTGGAAACTATGTATTAGTGATTCCTCAGCAGCCAACTGCTTCATTTAGCTGGGGTAAATATATTGTTATTTCAGCAGCTGACTACTCTCAACAGTCCGAAGAAATACTCCTCCACGAAACGATGCATTTACGAAATCATCATACTTTGGACTTATTGTTTATGCAGATATTCCTGCTTGTTTATTGGTTTAATCCTGTCGTTTGGCTACTAAAACGGGAGTTGCAGGAAGTACATGAATTTGAAGCCGATAATGGCGTAATTAATACAGGCATCGATGCAACTAAATATCAATTATTACTGGTGAAAAAAGCTGTTGGTACAAGGCTCTACTCTATGGCTAATGGCTTTAATCACTCTAAACTTAAAAAACGTATCACTATGATGTTAAAAGAAAGAACCAATCGTTGGGCACGATTAAAGCTGTTGCTTGCCGTGCCTGTGATGGCTGGAGCGCTTTATGTGTTTGCACAGCCGGAAGTGAAAGAAGTTCCGCGACAGATTCAGTCTGAACTTCAGCAGGAAGAAGCGGATGATTATTCATCTTTGATGTTTTTTTTCAAAGAAGGGGGAGAGAGATACAGCAAGCTGGTTAATGGAGCGTATCCACCCTTTAAGATTAAAGCAAGACAGGTTCACTCCCTTTTTGTTAATAAACAAAATAGGGTGATGTTCGATAATGATGTATGTTCAGTGGATGAGTTGAAGTCTACTATTGTGAAGAATTTGATGAAATCCTGGGAAGAAAGTAAGAGGAAAGAATACCAAGTTATTTCTTTTCAGGTTGATCGCGGAAGTGAAATTGCTGCACTCACTACTATACTCAAAGAAGTAAAAGGAGCATTTGAGCAAATTCGTGCTGATTTGTCTATTACATTGACAGATAAAAGTGAAGAAGCGTTGGACCGATTGTTTCCCGTTCTACTGTCGGAAGGTGCTGCGAGAAATTATGGATTGAAAGAGCTGTCAATGGAGGAGAAAATCAGTGGGATTGTGGTAACAATTCACACTTCGGAAGGGAAGGAAGTAATGAAAGATTTTACTTTAACGGAATTGAAACAGAAAGTCACTGCTGCACGTGCAAAGCAAGCTGATCCGGAAAGTTTGGTTATTGGCCTCAAGATAGAGAAAGGGTGTAAGATGGGATACGTGACGGATACCAAGCAGGTGCTGAGGGAATGTAGTGCATTGAAGATTAATTATTCAACTGATAACTAATTAGTTTATAAATAGTGTCACTATATAGCCAGCATAGTGACACTATCCAATCAGCATAGTGACACTATCCCAACCGGATAGCGACACCATCTTAAAAGGTCTATAATTTTTGTTTTATTCATCATCCCCGTCATCCGCTATCGGCAGAATTCTCTGACTTTCCTCATGGGGCAATTGTTCTACTTGGCGTAGTTTCCGTTCAATAGCGCGGGTTCTTTTTCCCATCACTTCTTCCAGTTGGTCACCGGCACTTTGCAGGTTCTTCTGTACCTTTTCGAGTAGGCCTCCGAATTTGCTGAATTCAGTTTTAACTGCTCCCAAAACTGTCCACACTTCTCCGGTACGCTTTTGAATAGCCAGCGTGCGGAACCCCATCTGAAGACTGTTCAATATAGCACCAAGGGTAGTTGGTCCCGTCACTACAATTTTATATTCTTTTTGTAGCGTCTCTACCAAGCTTGTTCTTCGGATCACCTCTGCATAGATGCTTTCAAAAGGCAGGAACATGATGGCAAAGTCTGTGGTGAAAGGCGGGTCTACATATTTATCGTGAATATCTTTCGCCATTTTCTTGATGGTTGTTTCCAGCTGCTTGCCGGATGATTCCATCAATGCAGTATCTCCTGCCTCGAAAGCGTCGTAGTATTGCTCATATACATCTTTCGGGAATTTTGCATCGATAGGCAGGTATACAGTGCTGTTCGCATCATCCTTACCCGGTAACTTAATGGCAAATTCCACAAATTCAGTTCCGCTTTTCTTGGTTTTCACATTGGCGTCATATTGTTCCGGACTCATCATCTGTTCCAGCAATGCTCCTAACTGAACTTCACCGAATGTACCGCGCATTTTTACGTTACTCAATACTTTTTTCAGTCCACCGACGTCTTGTGCGAGAGATTTCATTTCTCCCAGTCCCTTCTGTACATTTTCCAGTTGTGAGCGGACGATTTCAAAGGACTGTCCAATGCGTTCATTCAATGTCTTCTGCAATTTTTCTTCCACCATCAGTCGCATATCATCCAGCCGCTTTTCAGTCGATTTTATCAAGACCTCTTGCTGGCGTGCCATTGTGTCGAACTTTTGGCGTTGCAGTTCCCCGTTTGTCATCATGTTCTTATGCAGTACGTCTTGCAATTGTTGCATATTCTGATTCAGCGTTTGGGTCATTTCCATGCGAAGTTCCCGGATACTGCGGTTTAGTTCTTCGCGGTTCTCTTGCATTTGCTGGCGCAAGGCTGCCTGTAATTGTTCCGCTTGCGCATGATTATTTCCTTTTGCCAGTGATAGTACAATCGAGATTACTGCTAATGCGGCAATAACAATAAGTAGAATCAGTTCCATCAATAAGTCAGAATTTCGTTTCCGGTTTCAGTAATCAGAATCATATTCTCCCATTGGGCAGAAGGCAGTCCGTCATCCGTGCATACCGTCCATCCGTCAGCTTCGTCAACAAATACTTCATAAGTACCCATATTTATCATCGGTTCAATGGTGAAGGTCATGCCCGGAACGATCATCATTCCTGTTCCCCGGCGTCCGAAATGTTCCACATCCGGTGCTTCATGAAACTGCATTCCTACACCATGCCCGCAAAGATCGCGTACCACGTTGAATCCGTTCTTTTCTGCGTGTTCCTGAATAGCGGCGCCTACATCTCCTAATTGTTTCCAAGGCTGTGCGGCGGCTATACCTATTTCCATACACTCTTTAGTCACTTGAACCAGTTTGCGCATTTCGGGACTTACGTCACCGATCATAAACATACGGGATGCGTCGGAGAAATATCCTTTGTAAATGGTAGAAACATCTACATTGATGATATCTCCGCTTTGCAGTATTTCTGTTTTGCTGGGAATACCGTGGCATACCACATCATTGATACTGGTGCAGACGCTTTTAGGAAATCCTTCGTAGTTGAGAGGAGCAGGGATGGCACCGTGCTTTGTGGTGAAGTCATATACCATGACATCGATTTCTTCAGTCGACATTCCTTCACGGATATTCTCCGAAATATAATCCAACAGGGCAGTATTGATTTTGGCACTCTCACGGATTCCTTCCAGTTGTTCGGGAGTACGCAGTACTTTGCGCGGTGGGAGTTTGTAACCTTGTTTTCTGTATTTCTGTATTTTCGCTTCTACTTCAGCCGGATAATTGGAGGGAGTAAACCGGAATCCCTTGATAAAGTTCTTCATTATTATAGGATGTTTTTTAATCGTACTACAAAGGTACGAGAATAAATGGAAAATGAAATCGTTTATCATGTGATTCCTTTTTTACCATTCATAAGAAATACAGATCTGAGGCACCCATTCCCATCTTTTTTGTATGGTGTTGTATTGATATTGTACGCCGGTTTTCAATTTCCAGCCTTTACCTACTTTTAAAACAATGTCGCTGCCTAGTGTGGTTGGTATTGCTTCAGAGGAAAGTCCACGATATCTTCGGGTGTCCAGATTTTGTTTACCATATATGCTAAGAAACCATTTTTTAGAGAGCTTATAATCCATTTGAGTTTGGATATGAAAGTGGTTTGAACTTTCACTAAAGTTACTTTTACTATGCAGAGTGATATTTTTGTTTATTTTGAGCCGTGAATAAGTGGGTAAGAAAGTAGAATTGGTCTGTCGAAAGATGTTATGAGTATGAAAAGGTAATTTCGGAGATATGATTGTTGATTTAAGAATCGGTAATGTTGGATCAAAGTCAACAAAGGGTTTTGTATGATATAACATGTTTTGTTCTGTCTTCTTTACGAATTCCTTATTGATTCTGATTTCTTGCTCAGAATTTAATGCTTGCTGTAGCCTCAATGAATCTTGTTTGCTCCACTCTTGTCCTGTTACGGATAAAGGAAGTAATATCAGACAAAGAGTGCTTAAACGATATTTATAAACGTTCATATAATGTGCTAGTTAAGTTTAATTATATGGACGACGAAAAAGTGAAAATGCTGCTTTATGTAATCAATAAATAATGGGTATTTCACATAATATGAGAATACTTTTCTTTTTTTGTATAGGTGTATTAAGCACATTTATCGTGTCCAGTCGCACCTATGGAAACAAAACCTATATAGCTGTTTTTTTATGTATTGAGTGATAAGTTCTAGTTTCTTGATTGGTTCATCTTTCATAAATCTTGAATGATATCGAGAGAAAAAATGAGGTGAAAAAATATAGATGTTATAATTACAACCACTTTTTTTCTGAGCATTGTAGGACTCATAGTTCTTGTTATCATTCTTTAATGTTTTGTATTTAAGATAATCTTTTTGCTTTAAATACCGGTTCTATCTTCTGAATCTCCGATTCAAATCCGAACCAATAGCCATGTCCTTCTTCGTCAATAGGAAGAAAACATAACCGGAGGTTCTCACGATATGAGCCATATATAATTTCCCAATTATCGGGAGGAACTTGGCGTTTTGTCTTTACTTTTTCAGCGGGGATTTTCTTTAACGACATACCGGCTTCTATCCATGCAATACTGACTTGTGTCACGTAATCGGGATAATGATTCTTGCAGAAATTATAGAGGATAAGTCCCCTTTTTTCCAGACTCAAAGGAGTGTCGATGACATCTGTCTGTATTAGATGGTCAAGTAACTCGTGCAGGAAATGCGGATTATCCAAAATGAGGGTACGAGTCAGACTTCGCCATGTAGGTGTATTATAGAATCCGTCTAAAAGACGGGACAGATAGTGGGCGGTTTGCAATTCTTCTACGGAAATTTTTTTAGTCTGCAAAACTTCGTAGGGAGGGAGAGGAGAGTATTGGATGCCTAACTCTTCCGCCCTTCTTCGCATTTCCGTGCCGGGAAGTAATTTTAATGATTCCAGTTGTATTTCCCCTGCACCATATTCGGCAAGTGTACGAACGTCTTCAAATATTTCGGATAGGTGATAGAGAGGAAGACCGGCTATTAAGTCAGCATGTGTCTCCATGTTCTTAAGGGAACAAAGATATTTCAGACCTTGAAGGGCATCAGATAATTTTCCGATACGTCGGCTTTTCTCTAATACGGGTTCACGAAGGCTTTGAATACCTGCTTCGAGGTGTAGCAAACCATTAGGTAAAATAGCGAGTTCTTCTTTTAATTCTTCGGAGAGAAGTGCCGGGTGAATTTCCAAATGGAAACAGATGTCCGGGGCATATTCACGGAAGAGGTGAAGAAGTTCTTTGGCTCGCTTATTATTATAGTTGAAAGTGCGGTCGAGTACACGCACATTTTTGATGCCATGCTGATGGATAACATTCAGTCGTTCGCGGATTGCCTCCAATGAAATGGTGCGAACCGGTTTCTCACCTCCGCTGACGCAGAAAGCGCATGTGTTGAAGCATCCTCGGGTAGTTTCCAGTTGTACGAAAGGCTTGCTCCAATTAAAAAAACGACTTTTCTCCGGTGAGACGAGCTGAGAGAAGTTCATGACACGGGCAATACCGTTGTCTTGATATTGGTCTGATTCGTCCAGATAACATAATCCGGATATCTGATTCCACTCATTTACAGGGTGATTCCATACTTTTAACCAAATTGGGAATACTTCTTCTCCTTCTCCCCGAAACACTCCGTTGACAAATTTGTTCTTTCTTAAGAAGGCTTCGTTATTTCCTAAAAACTCCGGACCGCCGAGTACGATGCAGCAATGAGGTAGCAAAGCTTTAGCACGTGAAACGATATGCAACAGTTGCTCGTGATTAAATAGCCAGTTGGTAGCAGCAATAATATCTGGTTGATGGTGATAGATTTGGTTGACTACCATTCCGGTATTTTCGTTGATGGTTGCCGATACTGTACACCACTCAATGGTAGTGTCATCTGCTATTTGAGCATGTAATGCAGGCAATGCCAGCGATGAGTGCGCATAGGAGCTATTTAAATCAAGCCAAAGAAGTTTCATGTGTAAATTTTACTATTAGTGGGACAAAGGTACAAAAAACTTGCATCTTAAGGCATATAGTAAAATAAAAACGCTAATTTTGCAATAATAAACGCAATAAACTAGAAAATTATGAAGAATTTGAAAAAATACGTAGGTGTTCTCATGTTGCTGACTTTATTGGTCGGCTTTACTTCGTGCGAAGATGATGAAACTATATTTGATCACATAGTAGGGCGTACATGGGTTGGTGATTTAGGATTTTGGGTAGATAATAGTCCGGTGGAAAGTGGAATAACCTTTAAGAGTAATGGTTTTGGTGTAGATGAACAATGGTATTATGATTGGGATAGAGTAGCGGCTGTTTTAGATGTCCGCTGGTGGATTGAAGATGGAGATTTATTCTTGGATTATGGTAATGGCTATCCTTTATTAATATTAGCAGATGTTTATGTTGAAGGCCGATATCTTACAGGGCGTTTGTATTCAAATAATATAGATCAAGGAACCGTTACTTTAGAAATGAGTAATTAGTGAAGATCTAAAAAAGAATTGTGGAATTGGAAAAAATATCGATTTTTTTATAAAAGTTCCCCTTATTGAAGGCTAATTATGTACAGAGTTGCCAGCAAATAAGGGGAATTTTATTATTTTATTTCTTTAGGAACAACTTCTTAAACTCTCCCGGATAAGGTGTCTCAAACTCCATTAAATCTCCCGTCACCGGATGATAGAAACAAAGTTTGAAGGCGTGGAGTGCCAGTCTTCCGATCGGGTTAAGCGATTCTTCGCCTCCATATCTTCCGTCACCTATAATAGGATGTCCTAAATCCTGCATATGTACACGAATCTGATTCTTACGTCCTGTTTCCAGATCAAGTTCTAACAGTGAATAACCGTTAGCACGTTTGATTGTCTTGTAGTGTGTGATGGATTTTGAACCACCATCATCGTAATCGCTGGAACTTACATAAAGAGTTTTATCCGTCAGCCAGGAAACCACAGTGTCATAATCCTTCTCCATTGTTCCCTCAACAACAGCTACATAACGGCGGTCAGTCACTATTTCATGCCAGTTGTCACGTAATGTCCGTTGTGTTTTTTCGTCTTTTGCGAACATCATTAATCCTGATGTATCCCTGTCCAGACGATGTACGATAAACACACGGTGCTGTCTGCCCGAGCGCTGTACATATTCATTCAGAATCGTATAAGCGGTGCGCTCTTTTTGTCGCTCGGTATTGACAGATAAGAGTCCTTGCATTTTTTCCACTACAATGATATAAGCGTCCTCATATACAATTTTCAGCAGTCTGTTATGAAATTCCTTCTTTCCTTTTTCCTTGCTGATTTGTACTTTCATTCCGGGTTGCAGCGGGAAGTTGAACTGAGTGGTGATTACGTTATCTACCAATACCACCCGTTTGCTCAGTAATGACTTCAGTTTCGTGCGGCTTGCGTCCGGCATTTTGGCAGCCAGAAACTCCATTAGTTCCATGGGCTCTTTGACTGCATAGTTCGTATATTGGGCACGTGCTTTTTCTGCAGGAGTTCTTCTCGGTCTTTTTTCCATTTCTTTTTTCTTTTGCGAACAATTCAACTAACGTATTATCGAAGCTCCAGCAACACTACATTTTCCACATGATGCGTATGCGGGAACATATCTACAGGTTGCACAGCTTTCACTTTATATTTGCCGTCAAGCAGTTGTAAGTCGCGTGCCTGCGTAGCCGGGTTGCAGCTTACATACACAATCCGCTTCGGTTCGGCAAACAGAATAACATCAACCACATCCTGATGCATACCTGCACGTGGAGGGTCGGTGATAATCACATCCGGACGTCCATGCTGATTGATAAATTCCTGAGTCAGCATATCTTTCATATCTCCGGCATAGAACAAGGCATTCTTAATCTCATTAATCTCGGCATTTACCTTTGCGTCTTCGATAGCTTCCGGTACATACTCGATACCAATCACCTGACGAGCCTGGCGGGATACAAAATTGGCAATGGTTCCCGTTCCGGTATATAAGTCGTATACCAGTTCCTTTCCGGTCAGTCCGGCAAATTCGCGGGCTATCTTATATAAATTGTATGCCTGTTCGGAATTGGTCTGATAGAATGATTTCGGACCGACTTTGAAACGCAGTCCTTCCATTTCTTCAAACATATGGTCTTTTCCCTTGAATACATGTACATCCAGATCATTGATCGTATCGTTGCACTTATTATTAATAATGTATAGGAGAGAAGTGATTTCGGGGAATGAATCGGCAATGAACTGCAGCAGTTGCTTGAATAGTTCCATTTCATGGTCTTCCGTAATCTTGCAGATGACAATGACCATCAGCTCTCCTGTTGATGAAGTGCGGATAATCATATTCCGTAACATACCTTCCTGAGTACGCAGATTGATGAAGGAGTAATCATGCTCGTAAGCATAATCGCGTACAGCATTACGAATACGATTGGAGATGTCGTCCTGTAACCAGCATTTTTCAATAGCCAGCACTTTGTCGAAAGCTCCGGGAATATGAAAACCTACAGCATTCATCTGATCATACTTCACATCCTGCCGAACTTCATCGTTCGTGAGCCAGCGTTTGTTCGAAAAAGTGAACTCCAGTTTATTCCGGTAGAACTCTGTTTTGGCAGAACCTAGAATCGGTGAAATTTCCGGAAGTTCGATCTTTCCGATGCGTCTCAGATTGTCTTCTACTTGTTTCTGCTTATACCTGATTTGTTCCGAATAGGGGAGCACCTGCCATTTACAACCGCCGCATACGCCGTAGTGTTGGCAGAAAGGAACGGCACGTACGAGCGACAGCTCGTGGAATTTCACAGCTTCGGCTTCGGCGTATTTGTTCTTTTTGCGCTTGATCTGCAGGTCTACAACATCACCTGGCACTACATAAGGAACAAAAATCACCAGGTCGTTTACTTTTGCGATGGCTTTTCCTTCGGCAGCCACATCCGTTATTGTTACCTTCTCCAGCAGGGGAAGTTCTTTTCTCTTTCTTGCCACTTTTACACCAATCTAATAATTATGATGCAAAAGTAGGTATTTTTTTTGGAAAACTTTCGTGTCTATGAAAATATTCCAGATTGTAATGTCGAAATTGCATTTTAATAGAAAGTTTTTTCTCAAAAAGTTTTCTGGTTTGCGAAATATACTTAGATTTGCGAACAGAAAAAAATCATAATGTAACTTTAAACACAATATTATGGATAAAAAAAGAGTTTATACCTTTGGAAATGGTCAGGCAGAAGGAAAGGCCGACATGAAGAATTTGTTAGGTGGTAAAGGTGCCAATCTTGCCGAGATGAATTTAATTGGAATTCCCGTTCCTCCCGGATTCACAATAACTACAGAAGTTTGTACGGAGTATAATACGTTGGGACGTGATAAAGTGGTTGAGTTGCTGAAAGATGAAGTAGTAAAGGCCATTGCCCGTGTAGAAGAATTGATGAAATCTAAATTCGGTGATATCGAAAATCCATTGTTGGTTTCTGTACGTTCAGGTGCCCGTGCGTCTATGCCGGGTATGATGGATACTATTCTGAATCTGGGTCTGAATGACGAGGTGGTGGAAGGTATCATCCGCAAGACTGGTAATGCCCGTTTTGCATGGGACTCTTATCGTCGTTTTGTACAGATGTACGGTGACGTTGTTCTGGGCATGAAGCCGACGAACAAGGAAGATATCGATCCGTTCGAAGCAATCATTGAAGAAGTAAAAGAATCAAAAGGAGTAAAGCTTGATAACGAACTGGAAGTAGCAGACCTGCAAGAGCTTGTGAAGAAGTTCAAGGCCGCTGTGAAAGAACAGACCGGAAAAGATTTCCCGACTTGTGCTTACGAACAACTTTGGGGAGCTATCTGTGCCGTATTTGATTCATGGATGAACGAACGTGCTATCCTTTATCGTAAGATGGAAGGTATACCTGATGAATGGGGAACAGCTGTAAACGTACAGGCTATGGTATTCGGTAATATGGGTGACACTTCTGCAACAGGAGTTTGCTTCTCTCGTGATGCCGGTACAGGTGAAGACCTTTTCAACGGTGAATACCTGATCAACGCACAAGGTGAAGATGTGGTAGCCGGTATCCGTACTCCACAACAGATTACGAAGGTTGGCTCTCAGCGCTGGGCTGTACTGGCAGGTGTGACTGAAGATATTCGTGCTGCGAAATTCCCTTCAATGGAAGAAGCTATGCCGGAAATCTATAAGGAACTGGATGCATTGCAGACTAAATTGGAGAACCACTATAAAGATATGCAAGACATGGAATTCACCGTGCAGGAAGGTAAGTTATGGTTCCTGCAGACTCGTAACGGTAAACGTACCGGTGCGGCTATGGTGAAAATCGCAATGGACTTGCTCCGTCAGGGCATGATTGATGAAAAGACTGCTTTGATGCGTGTAGAACCTAACAAACTGGATGAACTTCTTCACCCGGTATTCGATAAATCTGCTTTGAAACAGGCGAAAGTGCTGACTCGCGGTCTTCCGGCTTCTCCGGGTGCTGCAACCGGTCAGATTGTATTCTTCGCTGATGATGCCGCCGAATGGCATGCTGCCGGAAAGAAAGTGGTAATGGTACGTATCGAGACTTCTCCGGAAGACTTGGCTGGTATGGCAGTTGCCGAAGGTATCCTGACAGCTCGTGGTGGTATGACTTCTCATGCTGCTGTGGTAGCTCGTGGTATGGGTAAATGTTGTGTATCCGGTGCAGGAGCATTGAATATCGACTATAAGACTCGTACAGTAGAAATTGACGGCATTGTTTTGAAAGAAGGCGATTATATTTCTTTGAACGGTAGTACAGGCGAAGTATATAATGGTAAGGTAGAAACTCAGGCTGCCGAACTTTCCGGAGACTTTGCCGATTTGATGAAACTCTCGGATAAATATACCCGTCTGCAAGTACGTACCAATGCGGATACTCCTCACGATGCGGAAGTAGCACGTAACTTTGGTGCAGTAGGTATCGGTCTTTGCCGTACGGAACATATGTTCTTCGAAGGTGAAAAGATCAAGGCAATGCGCGAAATGATTCTGGCAGAAAATGCAGAAGGACGTCGTAAAGCACTCGCTAAGATTCTTCCGTATCAGCAAGCCGACTTTAAGGGCATCTTTAAAGCAATGGCCGGTTGTCCGGTGACTGTTCGTCTGCTCGATCCTCCTTTGCATGAGTTTGTTCCTCATGATACGAAGGGACAGCAGGAAATGGCTGATACGATGGGTGTAAGCCTGCAATATATCCAGCAACGTGTAGAATCGCTGTGTGAACACAATCCGATGTTGGGTCACCGCGGTTGCCGTCTGGGAAATACATATCCTGAAATAACTCAGATGCAGACACGTGCTATCTTGGGTGCTGCTCTTGAACTGAAGAAAGAAGGAGTAGAGACACATCCTGAAATCATGGTTCCGTTGACCGGTATCTTATACGAATTTAAGGAACAAGAGAAGGTGATTCGTGAAGAGGCTGCCAAGTTGTTTGAAGAAGTGGGCGACAGCATTGATTTCAAAGTAGGTACTATGATTGAAATTCCTCGTGCAGCTCTGACTGCTGACCGTATTGCTTCATCTGCTGAATTCTTCTCATTCGGAACGAATGACTTGACTCAGATGACCTTCGGATATTCTCGTGACGATATCGCTTCTTTCCTTCCGGTTTATCTGGAAAAGAAGATTCTGAAAGTAGACCCGTTCCAGGTGCTCGATCAGAATGGTGTAGGTCAGTTGGTACGTATGGCTACAGAAAAGGGCCGTGCTATCCGTCCGGATTTGAAATGCGGTATCTGTGGCGAACATGGTGGTGAACCGTCTTCAGTGAAGTTCTGCCATAGAGTAGGTTTGAATTACGTTAGTTGCTCTCCGTTCCGGGTGCCTATCGCAAGATTAGCAGCGGCACAGGCTGCCATTGAAAATGCAGAGCAAGAATAGCACAGACTGCTAATTCTCAATAATTTAGGCGGTAGGCTTTCTTAATCAAAGGCTTACCGCCTATTTGTTTTCGAGAAAAGTACGTGCATTTTGCACGTTTTGTGAGCAGAATGAACGCAAATGTTGTACAATAGTTAGACAGTTTTGACAACGGTGTTGTACAGATGTTGTACAAATGTTCCGCACAAGGATTCAATAAGTTACAGGAAGATTTACCTAACGACATTGGAACACGGAACATCCACATTGGAACACAGAACTATGTTTAACGAATAAAATATAAGAAAATGGCAACATTGAAAGCAGTAGTCAGAACGGCGCGGGCCGATGGATTCTATCCGGTCTATATCCGGATAACGCATCAGCGTGCGACCACGTTTATCAAGACGGACAAGATGGTCACGAAAAAGGAACTCACAAAGAGTAACGAGATTAAAGACCCATTTGTCCTGCAATATTGTACGCAGCGGATTTTGGAATATACCGAAAGGTTGAACAAGAAGAACATCGAACATTGGACTGTTAGGGAGGTGGCGGATTTCCTAACGAGTGCCAATGACGACATTTGTTTCTCCGACTATGCGAGAGTGCATATCGACCGCATGATTGACAATGGGCAGGAACGCAATGCCAAGAACTACAAACTGGCTCTTCAACATATGGAGCGGTTCTTCGGTACAACCAAAGTGATGTTTTCCGCTCTGACCTCTACGCAGGTAAACAAGTGGATTAAGTCGCTGGAGCAGACGCACAGGGCTAAGGAGATGTACCCCATTTGTATGCGTCAGGTATTCAAGGCTGCTGTTGTGGAATACAATGACTACGATAACGGGCTTATCCGCATCAAGACCAATCCGTGGGTAAAGGTGGAGATTCCGGCGGCTGACAAGACCGAGAAACTTGCCATCACGCCCGAAGCGTGCCGGGAATTCTTTTCATTCCCTCTTCCCGAAAGCAAATTGAAGCTGCCTTTGTCGGAGTTCGGCAGGGATGTGGCAATGATGGTGCTTTGCCTTGCAGGTATCAACACGGTGGACCTGTACAATTTGAGGAAGCAGGACTACAAGGACGGCATCATCAGATACCAAAGGGCAAAGACAAAGAAGTTCCGTGCAGACGGTGCGTATATCGAAATGCGTGTGCCGCCCATCATAGAACCGCTATTCGAGAAGTACCGCAACACGAGTGATGACGATGAACGCCTGTTCAATTTCTACCAGCGCATGACTACTTCGGATAGTTTCTGTGCCAATGCCAACAGCGGAATAAAGCAAATATGCAAGGCTATGGGAATGGAGAAAGAGGATTGGTATTCGGTGTACACTTTCCGGCACACATGGGGGACGGTAGCACAGAACGATGTGAGGGCTACAATTTCGGAAGTAGCTTTTGCGATGAACCATTCGGGAGGGAACAAGGTGACACGCGGCTACATCAAGATTGACTTCTCCCCTGCTTGGGAACTGAACGAGAAAGTGGTTGATTTCATTTTCTTCTCCGGCAAGGCTTCCGTGCGTGAGCAGAAGCAGGAGGACACGCATTTCAGATTGTCGTACCGCTACATGGTAAATGCAGCAGCTTACCACAACGGTAAAAAGGTGGCTGAACTGACAGATGTAGGCTTCAATAATGTGGACGAAGTTATAGCCAAGCTTGTCACGATGTTGCCCAATGACATACCCAATCGTGCGATGGTGATGTTCAAAATCGTCAATCTGGACAAAGACCAAACGGTGGTGTACCAACGGCAGAAAGGAAAAGGATTCTGACCTTTTCCGTGAAACCACGAAAATGAAACCCGCAAGAACTTTTCTTTGTGGGTTTTCTCTTTTCTTTTTGGCGCAACTTTTTCTTTTCTCTATCTTCTCCTATCACCTTAAAATTTTTCTCTCAAAAAATCTTTTTTCCTCGCGCGTATGCGCGTGCGCGGTAGATGTAGTAGATATATATATACTTTACTTTGTTGCATAAATGTACAGTTATAGGGCTTTCTTGTACAGTTATCGCAATAAATGTACAATTATAGGGCATAAATGTACATTCTTGTACAATTATGGCTATTTCTTCCGAAGAAATAATTTCTAAAATAACATTGAAATGTATGTTCGAATGTAAATTTTAACAGAAAAGCAACTTTTTGAAGCGGTTTTTTACAGAAATCGGGCAAAATTCCTGTACAATTATTGGGTATAAATGTGCATTTATGATGTATTCTTGCACAATTATGATGTATTCTTGTGCAGTTATTGCCATAATTGTACAAGAATTGCCGATAACAGCACATTTATGGCTATTCCTTACACATTCTTGTACATTGATGTGTAACAAAAAAGCGATGCCAAACGGACACCGCTTCATGAAAAACAAACTGTATTTATTGCCCTCTTGGGTAGAGAAGCCTTGTCTAAAGTAGAGGAAAATAGATGGGTTCATTCCTCCTCATCATCACCCGACATTTCGATAAGCCGGTCTTCAATGGTCTTCTTGGTTTGGATTGCCATGTCAAGTGATACGGTCTGCGGTTTGGGGATATTGAACTCACAGAGTTTGAGCCACACCTTTACCCGCTCGTTGGGTTCAAGTGATGCAATGTCTTCCAACACTTGATTGTACATATCCGCCGACAGGTTGTTAATTATATCCCTTGTGATTTTAGTTGCTTTGTTGGGTGTTCCTGCCACCCTTCCTCCTGTTTTCTTTCCTATTGCCATAATGCCTGAATATCTTGACTGTAAAAAGATAAAATGATGGTGCGAAGATAAGGCGTTAATTTCGCACGCAAGGTATAACTTTTAACAATAAACAATACAGTTATGGGCTTAATAGGAGGCATAATCGGCGGTGGTATGAAAGCGGCAGGTGCTATCTTCGGCGGCATCTCCGCATCCAAAGCCATGAAACGGGCTAAGCGTAATGTTGAAGCACAGCGTCAGAAAAATCAAGATTGGTATGACAGACGCTATAATGAGGATGCAACGCAGAGAGCCGACGCACAGCGTATTCTGACGCAGACCGAAGAAAGTATAAAGCAGCGTAACAAGGCGGCTGCCGGTTCGGCAGCTGTAATGGGCGGTACTGACGAGAGTGTTGCGGCGGCTAAAGCAGCCAACAACCAGGCCCTTGCCGATGCCACATCGCAGATTGCGGCACAGGCTGATGCCCGAAAGGACAACATTGAAGCGACCTATTTGCAGAACGACAACGCATTTGTTGAGCAGTTGAACCAAATCGAGCAAGGGAAGGCACAGGCAATATCGGGAGCGGTGCAGGGTGTGGCTGATGCGGCAAGTGACATTGGCAAGTCCTTACCTTTCTAATCATTCACGCTTATGGCAACATTAGACGATATTTTAGGGAATGGGGGCAGTGGTGGCACACCTCCACCAAAAGGCTCACAGGAGTGGCACGAACAGCAGGGTAACGGAACTTCTTCACCTCCCCCGAAAGGCAGCAAGGAATGGGTGGAACAGAATAGCGGAGACAATGCAACACCCCCTGCCCCGGCTGTCAAACCTGTAACGGTTGAGCAAAAGAAAACAATTCCGGCATCTCCTGCACAGGAAAGTCTTTCGTATGCTGATTTGTACAAGAAACTCAATCCTTACACACCTCCAACAGAGGAGGAACTTGCCAAGGAGAAGAAGAAGCAGAAGCGAGAACAGATATTCAACGCCATCGGTGATGGCATCTCCGCTTTTGCCAATCTCTACTTTACAACACAGTACGCTCCAAACATGTACAGCAAGGGAAACAACCTTACAGGTCGGGCGCAGGTGCGGTATGACAAATTGATGAAAGACCGGGAGGAAAAGAACGAGAAGTATTATGCCGGTCTTTGGAGGGCAATGCAAGCAGATGAACGCAAAGCGGAAGCGGACAGGGCTTGGCAACGGCAGCTTGGCATTGACGAGTACAACCGGAAGCGGAATGAAGCCAAGGACGAACGCGACAGGCAGTTGTTTGACTTGAACGTGCAATTACAGGGCCAAAAGATTTCCGCGGCAGAAGCAGATGCTAAACGGAAAGGCATTGAAGCGAAATATGCGGAAGACCTTGCCAAAGCAAAAGTTGATACCGAAAAAGCAAGAGGAAAAGCACAGAATGCATCCGCTTCTGCAAGTTCGGCACGTGCCAGGTATTACAATGAAGGCGGTGGAAACGGAAGCAAGTATTATGGGAACTTCGATGGCAAGGACTATAAGACAAAAGCCGACTATGACGAAGCGGTAACGGCAGCGGCAAACGAGCTTGGCATTGCTGTTACCGAGGAACAACCCGATGGAATGGATGCTTTCATGAATCCAAAAACTAAAACTGTGCGCCGACCTATATCAGAGGTTGCGGCAGAGGTTAACAAGAAACGTAAAGAAAAGAAAGCCAACCCAATGGGCGGTAAAAAAAGCAACAATGGCAAGAAGAAAAATCCGATGAGCTGATATGGAAAATCAAGATAACAAGCGAAAACTATATGATGCCCTGTCTAAGGATTACGACATGGGCAGTTATGAACAGTTCTGCACGGACATCCAAGATGAAAGCAAAAGAAAGAAACTATATGATGCCACAAGTGAAGAATACGACTTCGGGGATTACGATAGTTTCTCTAACCAACTTGGTTTTGGGCAGACTGCACAACAAGCACTGGCTTCTGCACCTGCATCTTCTGAAACTTCCCAACCAACCAATCAGAAACAGCCGTGGAAGCCTACTGAACAGGAGAAGATACGAATGTCGCAAAACCTTGACCGAATGATGCTGGGTGTCAAGCAAAGCACAGACGCTTTTAACGAGCGCATGGAAAATGTACGTGAATATGGCTTCGGACTTGGTATGGAAACGAAAGAGGGTAAGAAAATGTACAATCCCGAAAGCGGCAAGATTGAACATACTTACCTTACCCCTGCCGGCAACCGATATAATAGCAAGGCTCTTGCCGACTATGAGAGTTTCAGATACCGACAGGCAGCAGATATGTCTGTCGGTGGTCAGTTGCGCAAGGCTTACAGACGCCTGGAGGAACTGAAAGCCAAAGATAATGCACGAGCGAGTGAGGTTCTTGATGAAACGACCAGGTTCAATGAAGAGAAACTCACCCCTCTTGGTCGTGTGCTGATTGGCGGTCAAATGTACACAGGTATGCAGCAGGGCGACAAAGAAAGAGGGGCTTTGCGTGTGGCTATCCGTGAGACGGAGGAACTGATTAAGAACCTTGAAGAGCAAAAAGACCGTGACAACGGTATTGATGTAGGCTTTTGGCGTGGTTTCGGTCGTACTATGGGCGATTTTCGTACTTGGGATTTCGGCATGAGTGATATGATGGATGCTATGACAATGGCTAATGCAGACCGGCTCAAAGGCGAGAATGCCACAGAGGGAGAGCGTGAAGCCTACGATGCCATGATGGGGGCTATCTATGAGAAGCAGCAAGCCGATGAGCAATATGGCGGCAATGCAAGTTTTTGGAATCGTGCAGGTGTGATGACCGGCTATATGCCATCATTCATGATTGACTTTGCCCTTACAGGCGGTGGCTATGGCAGTGCGACAAAGGTTTTCGGTAAAGGGGCAACAAAAGCAGCGACAAAGGTTGTTGGCAAAGAGGTTATTGAAGACATCGCCAAACAGGGCATGAAGTCCTATATCAAGAACAACGGCGTGAGAGGTTTAGGACAGGTGGCAGGGAATTGGACGATTAAGGCTCTTGGAACGACTGCCGATGATTTGCTCATCCGTGCCCCTCTTATGACTAACACAGTGCAGATTGGCAAGACTGGTGCAGACATCATAGACCGGAAACTTGGTGATGTGGTAGTTGATGAGAACGGCAACTATGATTTCAGTAACGACAAGACCTGGGGTGATGCCGTTTGGCAAGCGGAAGCCAACTCTATCATTGAGAACTATTCTGAAATGTTCGGTGCGCATCTGGACCCGGTTCTTTCTGTCGGGAATATAGGTAAACTTGCCAATGTGGTGGGTGCGAAGCGTATCGGTGCTGTGCTGGCCAAGGCTGATGCAGGTGCTTTGGGCGGCATAACCGGCAAGACACAGGAACTTTTCAACAAGATGGGTGTTAGCGATTACTTTGGAGAGGTTTCGGAAGAGTATTATGGTCAGTTGTGGCGCACTATGCTCAACCTTGACGATGCTTATCAGCAGAATTCCGATGGCACTCGCACCAATTTGTTGGCTACGGGTCAGTTCCACGGTGATATTTGGGGCGGCATGGCTCTGTCTATGGGACTGATGGGTGCAGGACAACACACCATGTCGGCAGCTCAGTACGCATCATTAAGGCACGGTGTGAACAAAGCGGATGCACGAGTGAATGAATTGCTCGGTCAGGAGATATGGGAGCCGTTGAGGGAAACTCTTGACCTTACCACCAATGAGAATATCGGTGCTGTGGCTGAAACTATCGTGAACGACAAAGATTTTACCGATGAGGAAAAGGCAGCAGTGCTTGGTTATATGGAACGCTCACTGTATATGCGTGGTTTCAATCTCGGAACTATGGTAAATTCAAGAGGTAGCGAGCAAAATCAGGAAGAACAACAGATAAATGAAAGTTACCTTGACGGTTATAATACCACTTCTCCGCAGGAGATGAACGATGCTAAGAATATGCTGGATTATCAGCGTCAGCAGGTGTTCGACCTTGTGGACGAAAGTTTCTTGAAGCAAATAGACGATAATCCGATTGATGCGTTGAATTGGACTTTGGCTCATCCTGCATGGACCGATGAACAGCGTGACAATGTTATTGACTACATCAATGCAAGACAAGTGTACCAAGGTATGATTCAGCGTGTGCGTGATGATATAGACGGTAAGATTGAGCAAAGCAACTCTATGATTGCCGCACGTGCCAACCGCACAACGGGAATGATACAAGGTGCTACGATGAAGCAGGACGACCGCAAGGTGTATGTAATCTCCGGCAACCTTGTACCCTACGATGACGGTACGGGAGTTGACCTCCACGCTTCGGACGGTAGTATAATTGTCCGTGATGCGGAGACAGGCGCACTTGAACAGGTGTCGCCCGATGCGGTATTGTCTATTGATGAAGCGCAAGACCCAATCGAGCAGCAAGAATTGGCGGCGGATGCCATCCGAACACAGTTTGCACAGGGCGCATCTGACAAGATTGACGGTGTAGTTTCATTCAACCCGGGCGACACTTACACCATCACAGGCGAGGACGGTAGTCAGGTCCAGGTGCAGATTGTGGCCAATGAACAGGGAATCGAGGACAATGGTGACGGCACGGTGAATGTTTCTGACGGTGTTAATGTGTTCCCTATTGCCAAAGAGGTGATTCAGCAGAGTGTAGATATGGCAGGAATGGCTCGTGTTGCTGAATTTGAACAGCAGAGAACCATAGAGAACCTTACACAGCAAGAAGTTGAGCAGGAAGCCGCCCGACCTCAATATGCGATGAACGACCTTGTGGTGCTTCGCGATGAGAACGGCAACAGTGTGCGTGGTAACATTACGGCCGATGCGGATGCTGACGGACGCTATGAGGTATATACTGAAGATGCCATGAATGGAAAGCGTGTGAACCTCTTTACTCGTGATGAACTCGATGCATTGCTGATGGAGCATAACGGGCAAACCATAGAGCAGAGTGTTCCCGAAATTGAGGCAAGCGTTCCATTGTCGGGAGAAAACGTGCAAAATCCAACGGAAAACGTTTCAGAAATGACGGAAAGCGTTCCTACGGAACAGCCGCAGGTGTCGGCATTGGAGCGTATTCCCGTGGACGAAAAGGGCAATCCTATGTATGAACAAGCGGAAACTCCAGACCTTGCTTGGGATGCCATCGTAGAACAAACGGAGGGCGATGAAGCTATGGCACAAACCGTGGCTGATGGGATGGTGGCCGACAAAGAAGCCGAATTGAAGAAGATAGAGAAAGCCAAGCCGAAAGGCGGTGAAACCGTTGTCGAGAAGATTACCGCAGAGAAAGAACGCAAAGAGGCCATTGATAATGCCAAGAATACACTTGCCATTTGGCAGAAGATAGCCGGGACCATGCAGCGTAGAAAGAGTGAGGCTGACGCAGAACGCAGACGCATCGCAGAGGAACAGGCTGCTCTACGCAGAGCCGAAGAGGAGAAACTGCGTGCAGAGCAGGAAGAAGCGGCACGCATCGAGCGTGAAGCCCTTAACGGTGTTCCCGATATGGCGGACGATACACCGCAGGATGCACGTGCAAGAGGTTACAGACGCATGGCCGGTCATAAGATAGACCGCCAACAGCCTGTACCGCACTTGCAGGGCAAAGAGGTTGAGGTTAAATTCAGTGATGAAACCATTACAAACGGGCGTGTCGCTGTGATTGATGCTGCAGAATTGCAGCCGAGCCACATTCAAGGTATGCGCAATCCTGCCCACTTCATTGATGAAGCACAGCCTAAAGAGCGTAACGATGAGGTTAGCGTGTTGTCTGCCCGTAAGATTGCCGGGAATATCCGACCCGAAGAGATTACCGGGTCAGTTACCGCTTATACAGGTGCTCCTACCGTAAATGCTCGTGGAGAAGTGATACAGGGCAATAACCGAAGTGATGCCCTCCGCTTGATGTGGGAGAGCGAGAAAGAACAGTCGGCTATCTATAAGCAGTACCTTAAAGACCATGCCGGCGAGTTTGGACTAAATGCAGAGGAAGTGGAAGCGATGGAGCGTCCTGTCCTCGTCAATATGCTTGATGTGGAGGATGCCGATGCCATTACGTTGGGGCAGTTTGTGGCACAAGACACCGAGAGTGGAGGTGTTGAGCGTATCAAACCGAAGAATGCAGTACAGAAAATGGGTGAGCATATGCGCACGTTTGCAAATCTGTTATTGAAGTCCACTGACGATGAAACTTCTTTTGCCGGTCTTGTGGATAACAACGGTGCAGAGGTGTTGAAGTGGATGAGTCAGCGTGGATTTATCACTCCAACGCAACTAAAGAGCGGATTTGACAGCAAGGGAGGTCTGACCGCCGAAGCCAAGAATGATTTGAAAGGAATCATGTACCAAAGCATCTTCACAGGAGGTAACACCCGATTGGAGGAGATGTTCAATGCCCTACCAGCAAAGGCACAACGCGCTATCCTTTCTACGGCATTCCGTGACTATGACAGCCCGAACAATGAGCGTATGGTGGAAGAAATTCAGAACTCCATCAGGGCCTACAATGCCTTGTCGCAGGATGAAGTTTTTATGAGTGCCAAGAATTGGAAAGAGGCACGAATGGCGGTTGAGGGTTGGAAAAGGCAGTATGTAATGGACGATGTTACCGGTGAGAGTTATCTTCCTGCCGACAAATTCAGTAACTTTGCCCTGCATCTTGCCACTATGTATAAAGGCGAGAGCCAAAGTTTCATTCAAGGAACATTCAACCACCTGTTTGACCTTATCCAAGGTACGCAGGAGGAAAATCTGTTCGAGAAGCCGGATAACACTCCGAGAACTCTCGCACAGGCTATTTACGAAACATTAAATTTTGAATATGATGGACAGCAGCGAAACAATGTATTGGTTGGCGATAGTGCAACAAGCCAAGAAAGGGAACAAGGAAGCACAGGAACTTCTACGACAGGAGAACGAGTTGAGGGTGGAGACCGGACAACTGACGATACAAGCGGAATTGGCGAGGATAGCCGAGGACGAGGAGATGAAGGAAATCTTGCAGGACGACAGCAGAATAATTCGCAGGAAGTAGATGAAAACGGTCACCCGTTTGTAGTAAGTGCTAATGGTACTACCACATTTGGAGAAATCCGTGATGAAAGCGGATTGCCTGCCGCACCGATTAAGCTGAGCCAAGGTATTCAAGACGAGAACGGAAAAGGATATGGTCTTGTTCATATCGAAGCTAATCACGGAGAGCAGATACGAAATGCAGGTTTTGATTCGGTCGAGGAATTTATTTCTTACGTTGCTGAGAACTATGACGAGGAAAACATCCGTGTTGGAAAGCGTAGATATAACGGTTCTTCAACGTTTTTAATCCAAGTCACCGACAACTACGATAACACTTTATTCATAGAATTGTCAAGAGATGGCTCGTATTGGAATGTTAATAGTGCCGGAATATTCAGAAAAGGATATTCGAATAAAAAAGAAACGGTCGCTAAGACCGAACCTCAGCAACCGAACAATGCCGTTTCAAGTGGCTCTTCGCTTTCTAAAGAAGCATTAGACGGCATTACTTCTTCAGAACCTAACGGTAAGCCAACCGTTTCTGAAATCAAAAGTACAAAAAAATCCCTTAATGGCAATGAGTTAGAAGAAAAAAAGGCTGATTCTCTTGTTGGAAAGACTATCGTTCATAAGGACGGTAAACAGAAAATCAAGTTTACTGCCCATGAAAATGATGCGTATATAGGTCGCTTGAACGGTCAATCAGCAAAGTTTGCCGATGACTTCATCACAAAAATGATGGAAACGGGTGCGTGGACTTTCGAGGACGGCTCTCCTATTTCTCTTGGTGAGCGGATTAAAGCTGCCGAAGCGGAAACCAATACCAATCCGACCGAAGCGCAGAAAGACGCCGGGAACTACAAGAAAGGCCATGTGCAGGTTGGCACTTTCGATATTTCCATTGAACAGCCGAAAGGAAGTGTGCGCAGAGGTGTGGACGCTGACGGTAACAAGTGGGAAACCGAAATGAAGAACACCTACGGCTATATCCGTGGCACGGAGGGTGTGGATGGGGACCATATTGATGTGTTCCTCTCTGATAATATTGACGAGTGGAACGGGCGGCGTGTGTTCGTAGTGGACCAGTATAACACGGATGGCACGTTTGACGAGCATAAGGTGATGCTTGGATTCAATAGCGAGGAAGATGCCATTGACGCTTATTTTGCCAACTATGAAAAAGATTGGAACAAAAAGCATCATACGGTTGTGTCCTCTGTGAATCTTGAGGATTTTGAGAAGTGGATTGCTTCTTCTCACCGGAAGACAAAGGCTTTCTCTGAGTATAAAAGCGTGAAAGAGGATGCCGCTCAAGGTATGGGAGGTGAAAATACACCTGTTTCCAAAACGGAAACAACCACTCCTGCCAATGGCTATACGGTTACACCTGCACAGTACACCACCAAGAAAGGCAAGGTGCTTGATATGCAGCTTGTGAAGTTTGACCGTGAACTTTCTAAAGAGGAACAGCGTGGTGCAAAAGCCTTGGCCAAGGAATTGAAAGGTTGGTATGACAGGGAACAACGTGGCTTCATGATGCGTAGTGAAGAGGATGCCAGGCAGCTTGTGGATGCTGTGATGGAAGAGAGTGGAGAAACGCTTGCTGATTCTGCTCCTGTGTCGTTGGAAGATGTAAAAGACATCAGCGATGGCAATACAGTGTTTGCAGAACCTCAACAAAAAGAGAATGCAGACAAAGAAAATGGCCCAGTATGGCAGTATTCCGTCCATTTTGACAAAGAGACCGGTCGCACAACATTAAGCCGTGATGATGTTTCCGGCATTATCCCTATTGGTGATGGTAATTTCAGACTTACTGCCGACTCTCCGCAAGGCATGTTAGATTATCTTAGGAGAGAGAATGCGACAGAGATTCTTAATGCCGTTGGAGCGGCTATTGAAAATAGAATCACTTTTGCAGAAATCAAAGAGCAAGAATCCGAAGAGAAAAAAGAACCATCAATATCAGTAGAGCCTAAGAATGAGGGACAGTTCGGACTTGTGAGCGATGCCCGTATGCAGGAATTGAAAGACCGCCTACGCAAAAAGTTGGGTGGGCAGTTGAACATGGGTATAGACCCGGAAACTTTCGCCATTGGTGTGGAACTTGCTGTAGGACACCTTGACCGAGGTATCAAGAAGTTTGCCGACTTTGCCAAAGTGATGGTGGACGACCTTGGCGATGTGATACGTCCATACCTCAAGGCATTCTACAATGGCGCACGAGATATGCCCGAAATCGTGGAGAATGGCTTGTCGGAAGAAATGTCGTCATATGATGAAGTGAGCCGCTTTGATGTGGCGAACTTTGACAAGGGTACTACTGACCCGTTTGCCACTGCTGAAATGATTGTGGCAGAACAGGAGAAAATGCAGGAAACCGAAACAGCCAAGAAACGAATCACCAAGAAACGAAACGAGGAAAGGAGAATCAGTAACAAGAAAAAATCCGTATCTTCGCAAGTGGAGCAGACTGATTTGTTCGGTGGTCTGCTTGAAGAAGAAACAATAACTGAAAAAGATAGCAAAAATGGATTACAAGGAAATGATGCAGTTCGCACCGAAGGACTGTCAACCAACGGTGGTATCAACAACGAGACAAGAAGCGGAACAGGCCATAATGAAAAAGTACGGGAAGAAGCTGGAGGAACTGAACGAATCGGAACTGAAGGAAGTGGACGAACTGAAGGAGAAGTACGACAGGACGAGTTACGACCCGATGGACGCTTACAGGGATTAGAACATCTAAGCATTTCCGGGAAGAAACAGGCTGCGATTGAAAAAAACAAGGCTTTATCAGAAAGCCTTAAAGGTGTTTCTATACGTCTTAAAGATAAATTTGGCGTTGAGCACACCGTTTCCGGCTTCACTTATTATGAACTGGCTAACGTATTCCATTGTAATGACAGCATTAACGGACAATTTGAAGCCACACGCAAAGAGTTGGATGCTCTGCTTAAAGCAGGAGAAAAGATTACTTCTAATGAGGCAGAGCGAAAGAATACCCACAACAACCATTCGGAACGCGGCGCAAACCACGCCCCTACATCGGTAGATGCACGCATTGAAGCCAACATCAAGGCTATTGAGTTGGCACAGCAGCTTATTGAAAGCGATGAGCAAGCCACCGAACAGCAGATGAAAACCCTACGCAAGTTCAGCGGTTGGGGCGGTCTTGGTAAAGCGTTCAGCGATAGCGCATATTCAGCACGCATACAGGAATTGTTAGGCGCAGAAGCCTACCAAGAAGCCGTGATGAGTGCCAATAGTGCGTACTACACCCCTGCTTATGTTGTAGATACTCTTTGGGATATTGCTACACAGATGGGCTTTAAGGGTGGAAACATTCTTGAAGGCTCTGCCGGTATCGGTAATATCTTGGGGCAGATGCCAACAAGTATCAGCGAGCGCAGCGACATTCACGCCATTGAGATTGACCGCACATCGGGTGGTATTCTTTCTCTCCTTTATCCCGATGCAAAAGTGGAGATACAGGGCTTTGAGGACACACGCATACCGAATGGCAGTGTTGATTTGGCTATTACCAATGTGCCGTTTGTTACAGGTCTGCGCGTGAATGACACGACAGGCGACAAAGACCTCTCCAAGAAATTCCACAACATACACGATTTCTGTATCGCCAAGAATGTGCGCAAACTGCGCGAGGGTGGCATCGGTCTCTTCATCACATCGAACGGAACACTTGACAATAGCAAGAAACTCCGTGATTGGATAGTGAATGAGGGTGGCGCAGACTTTATCGGCGCATTCCGTATGCACAACAAGACTTTCGGCGGCACCGGCGTTACTTCTGACATCATCGTTATTCGTAAGCGTGTGAACGGCAGGAAGTCAGCCAATGCCATTGATGTAAGCACCATAACCGGCGAACGCTCCGCAGAGTTTGACACAGGCGAGAAACGTAAAATGAAAGGCGAAGAGGTGCCTATCATCAAGCACCTCGCAATGGACTACAACCGTTATTTTATAGAACACCCCGAAAACATGGCAGGTGTGATGCAGTTTGCTTTCGAAAACGGAGACACATTCAGACCAACAAGCAAGGGCTTGTACCCTGTTAAGGGCAAGAATCAAGAACAGATGTTAGCAGAGTTTGTCGGCTCTTTCAATGAGGAAACAGACGATGCAACCACATTGGAAGAATTGAGCAAAACAGGTCGTGAACATGTGATGGACACATCAGCAGACGGCAAGAAACTCGGCGAACTGTATGTAAAAGACGGCAAACTCGTAATAGCCGGTGCAGGTGGTTATTATCTACTTTCAGTGAATGCCAACAAGGTCAAGGGGCATACAAAGGTGGAATGTTTCAACGCATACTCCGCTATCAAGGAAGCCCTTGCTGATGTCCTCGCCTATCAGACGGAAAACGAAAGCGATGATGGATTGAAGTCTTTGCTTGCCAAACTTAACAAGGCTTATGACAGTTTTGTAGCCACCTACGGACATTTCAACAAGAATACCGCTATTTCGTTCCTGCGTAACGATGTGGACTATCCTAATGTGTTCTCTCTTGAAAAATTTGAGGAAACAGGCGACAAATCGGGTAATCGCATTCAGAAATTCGACAAAGCCGATGTGTTCAGTCAGCGTGTTGTTGAAAAGGAGAAAGAGCCTACACCTACCAATATAAAGGACGGTATCATCGCCAGCGTGTTCAAGTTCGGTCGCATTGATGTTTCTTACATCGCCAACCAACTCGGCAAGAGTGTTGAAGAGGTTAAAAGCGAAATCATCACAAGCGGCTACGGATTTGAGGACCCTGCCACTCGTCAGATGGAATTGTCGTATCAGTATTTGAGCGGCAATGTACGCGAAAAACTGCGCCAAGCACAGGAGAATAACGAAAATGGAGAGTATGACAGAAATATCAAGGCTTTGCAGGATGTTATCCCTATGGACATTCCGGCACACTTGATAGACTTCACACTCGGTTCTTCGTGGATAACCCCTATCTTGTACGAAGATTATGTGAGGGAACGCACGGATATTGATGTCAAATTTACCGCCGCAGGTGGTACTTGGTTTATGGATGCACCAAACTATGGTGTGAACAAAGAGAAAAACCGCTCTATGGGTGTGTATAGCGAGATGTTCAAAACGAACATCTTCGGACATTCTTTGATTGAAGCTGCCATTCAGAATAAGACGATAACCGTTTCACGCACTAACAGAAAATGGGATGGTTCAACAGAAACCATTACCGATAGAGAAGCGACACAGGCTTGCTCCGCAAAGATTGACGAGATACGACAGGATTTCAAGGATTGGGCAAGACAGAAGATGCAGAGTGATGCGGAAATGTCTGCCGATATGGAACGTTTGTATAACGACACATTCAACAACTATGTACCGATGAGTATTCCAGACGACTTTGTACCTGAATACTTTGGCGGTGCTTCTCACAAGTTCAAGATGCGCCCTCATCAAGGCAGGGCCATTGTACGCGGTACTATGCAGCCGCTGTTGCTCGCTCACGAGGTCGGCACAGGTAAGACCTTTACACTCATTTCCACCGCTATGGAAATGCGCCGTTTGGGTACTGCACGCAAGCCGATGATTGTTGTGCAGAACGCTACCGTAGGACAGTTTGTTGCGAGCGCAAAGGAACTCTATCCAAATGCCAAGATATTGACACTCGAAGAAGCTGACCGCGCCGCAGAGGGCAGAAAGAATTTTTATGCCAAGATACGCCATAATGATTGGGATATGATTGTTGTGCCGCAGTCCACATTCGAGTTCATCCCCGACAGCGAGGAACGACAGATACAGTTTGTTCAAGACAAAATCGAGGAAAAGATGGCTGTGCTTGAAAAGATGCAGGAAGCCGACCCGCGCGGTGAGAGTATGATTACCCGACAGGCTAAAAAGGAAATTGCCGACTTGGAAGCGCAACTCGCAGATTTGAGCGAGGAAGCATCGAAGAAGCGTAGTGCGGCAGCTCAAAAGAAACGTGAGGTTACTTTGCAGAACACAGAGGTGCAAGCCCTTGAAATGCTCGACCGCCGTACTGACGATGTGGAAAATTTCGATGATATGGGTATTGATGCCCTGCTCGTCGATGAAGCGCACGAGTACAAGCACCTCGGCTTTGCCACTGCTATGCAGCGTGGAGTGAAAGGTGTTGATGCTTCATATAGCAAGAAGTCACAGGGCGTTTATCTGAAAACGCAAGCCGTGTTGGAGAAGAACAACGGTAGAAATGTCATCTTTGCGACAGGTACGCCTATCAGCAACACTGCCGCAGAGATATGGACATTCATGCGCTATCTTATGCCTGCAGACACGATGAGAGAGTACGGTATTTATTACTTTGACGATTTTGTTCGAAACTTCGGCAACATTCAGCAGATGTTGGAGTTCACGACAAGCGGAAAGTTCAAAGAGAACAACCGTTTTGCCGGTTATGTGAACCTGCCCGAATTGGTGCGTATATGGTCAGGAGTGTCTGATACCGTGCTTACCAAAGAAGCAGGTGGAGTAAGCGATAAGATACCCGAAATAGAGGGTGGCAAGGCGCAAGACCTTTATCTGCCGCAGACACGCGCATTGCGAAGCATTATGAAGTTTGTCAAGGCGGAACTGATGCGTTATGAGGAAATGAGCGGAAAGGAAAAGAAAGAGAACAGCCATATTCCTTTGACAATGTACGGTATTGCCAAGTCAGCAGCAGTTGATGCCCGTCTTGTGGACCCGGGTGCTGAGGATGACCCGAACAGCAAGACCAATGAAGCCGTGCGCCAAACACTGCGCTCTCTGAAAGAAACAGCGAAATACAAGGGTACTGTCGCCATCTTCTCGGACAACTATCAGAACAAAGCGAGCGGTTTCAATCTCTACGATGACATCCGGGAGAAATTGATAGCAGAGGGTGTGCCGGCAGATGAGGTTGTGGTTATCCGTTCGGGAATGACTATCAAGAAGAAACTTGAAATATTCGACAAAGTGAACCGTGGAGAAATCCGTGTCGTTCTCGGCTCAACTTTTACTCTCGGTACAGGAGTGAACATACAGGAGCGTCTGCATACCGTTATACACCTTGATGCACCTAATCGCCCGATGGACTACACGCAGCGCAACGGTCGTATCTTGCGACAAGGCAATTTACACAAAGCAATGGATAAACCTGTACGCATCCTGCGTTTCGGTGTTGAAGATAGCCTTGATGTTACCGCCTACCAGTGTTTGAAAACAAAGGGTGCTATTGCTGACAGTATTATGAACGGCAAGCAGATGATGGCTAACAGTATGACCAATCGTGTGCTTGAAGAGGAAGAAGATGTGTTCGGCGACACCGTTGCACAACTTTCCGGCAGTGAATATGCGATGTTGAAAAACAATGCAGAAAAGAATGTCCGCAAGTATGAGAGCCGCAAAAAGGGATGGGAGGCAGACCAAACCTATATCCACAATGCCAAGCCGAAATATAGAGGTCAGATAGCAGAAGCGGAGCAGCGAGCCGAGACAAACCGTAAGTTCCTGCAAGCCGTTGAACTGGCGTTCCCAGCAGGTAAGTTTACCGAGATAACCGCAGGGAAGCAGACTTTCTCATCAGTTGAGGAAATGGCTGATTTCTTCAAGGAGCATAATAAGAAAATCCTTGAAAAGATGAAGCAGATGAAAGAGGGAGGAGAAGAAACGCATATTCGCGAACTTACTGTCTCCATCGGTGGCTACACTTTCAAGATGCGCACAGAACTCAGCAAGGAATCGAGCAGAAGCGGTGGTCAGTTGTTTGCGGAGGTACACCGCAAAATGACTTACTCCTGCCCTGAACTCGGATTAGAAAATGTGCCGGTACATCAGAACCTGTTGCGCAATGCCATTGAGGACATCATTACGAACGTGATTACAGGCAAGGACTATGCAGAAAGAGCCGAAGCCGCAGAGCGTAAGGCAAAGCACCTTCAATCGGAGTTGGAGCAAATATTATCCCGTGAGGGCGTTCCTTTTGAATTTGAAAAGGAATTGGCACAGGCGAGAGCGCAGTATGCGGAGTATTCCGAACTGATGAAAAAGGAAATGGAAGAAAAGGAAGCCAAGTATGCTGAAATGGATAAAACCGTTGAGGCTGCTTCCGAAATTTCAACCATTGAAGATGAAGATGATTTGATGAGGGACGGTACCGGTGCATATTCGGATGATGCACTCAGCTACGAGAACGACCCTGTGGCAAAAATATTAGGGAAGTCTCCACGAACAGCAAGGCAGCGAAGGGAGTTCGCAAAGCGAGAACGTGAACAGATGGCCAATCGTGTGAAAGCCCTTGCCGAAAAGTTGCATTTGAATAACGTTGAAGTTATTACTGATGCAACCCTGTTGGATGATAAGAAACGTAAAGCAAAGGGATTCTTCAACAAGAATACCGGAAAGATAAGCATTGTGATACCAAACAATGCCAATACTTTCGATGTTGAGCAAACATTGTTGCATGAAGCTGTTGCTCATTATGGACTTCGAGAAATGTTCGGTGAGCACTTTGACACATTCTTATGGAATGTGTACAACAATGCTTCATCTGAAGTGCGTCAAAAGATTGCAGACTTAGTGAGCAAACATAATTGGGATTATCGCACAGCGACAGAGGAGTATTTGGCTTCCCTTGCCGAGAATACAAACTTTGAGAATTTGAATGCCGGATGGTGGCAGAAGATAAAGAATCTGTTCCTACAGATGCTTCACAAAATCGGTTTTGAGGATTTCGGAGGGATTACTCTGACGGATAATGAACTTCGCTATATTCTATGGCGCAGTTATGAGAATCTTGCAGAACCGGGTAGATACAGAAGTATTTTAGGAGAAGCTGCTGATGTCGCAAAGCAGTATGAGTTGAAAGTTGGAGATTATAGTGAAATTTCCCCCAAGCAATCTATTGTAGCCGATTCTGACGAATATCTGTATCGTGACGGTGACCCCGAAATGCACGAGCGCACTTTGGCACGCGACCGATACGAGCAGCGTGTGAAGAGCGGAATGTATCAGTCAAAAGAAGCCTTACAGGATAGTATGCTCGGATTGAAAGAAGCAATGACCGCTATCCTTGGCCAAGGAACAAAGATTGAAGAGGTGGATGGATTTGAAAATGCTTACTTGGGCGAAAACCGCCTGTCAAGCGTAAACAAAGCAGAAGCCGATGCTTTTGCACATCTGCTGTTCAAACCCATGCTGGATGAGGTTGCCAAACTTGCTCATACCGAAGCAGACAGGGAAGAACTGACCGATTATATGATGGCTAAACACGGTCTTGAACGTAACCGTGTAATGGCAGAGCGTGATGCACAAAAGGACTTTGCTGAACATCAGAAACAACATCCGAAGAGTACAAAGACCTTGCAGGACTTTATTGACGAGTACCACAAGCGTGATTATGCCGGTCTTACCGCCCTTACAGGTATGGAAGAGGTTGCCGATGCAGAAGCCGAAGCACAGGCTATGGTGGACGAGTACGAGAATGCACACGGCATTACCGAATTGTGGAGCAAGATTAATGCAGTCAGCAAGGCAATCCTTTCCAAGTCCTACGAGTGTGGAATGATGAGTAAGGAAACCTACGACAGCGTTTCAAATATGTACAAGTTCTACATTCCTCTGCGTGGCTTTGACGAGAAAACGAGTTCGGAAGCATACGCTTATCTGATGTACAAGCAAAGTGCCTTTAATGCGCCTATCAAGAAAGCAGAGGGAAGACGTTCCAAAGCGGATGACCCGTTTGCCAACCTGCAATCCATGGCAGAAAGTGCCATCATGCAGGGAAACCGCAACAAGTTGGTGAAACAAAAGTTCTTGAACTTTGCCCTCAATCATCCAAGCGACCTTGTAAGCGTGAGTGATTTGTGGTTACAGTATGATGCAGTTGCAGATGAATGGAAACCTGTATTCCCCGACAATACAGACACGAACGATTCTCCCGAAGAAGTGGAGCGCAAAATGAACGAGTTTGAGGAGAAGATGAAGCTACTTACAGAAGCAGACCCCGACAACTACAAACACGGCAAGGATACTGCAAACATCCCCTACCGTGTTGTAGAAAGCCGTGATTTGCGCCAACACCAAGTGGTGGTGAAGCGAAATGGCAGGGACTATGTGATTACCATAAACGGCAATCCGAGAGTTGCACAAGCATTGAACGGACAGACAAACCCCGACAATGACATCAGCGGAAGTATAGGCCAGATTATACATCTTATTGGAGATGTGAACAGAACCCTGTCCTCAATGTACACCACATTGCAGCCGGACTTCATTGCAAGTAACTTCTTGCGTGATATGGTGTATTCCAATTCTATGGTGTGGGTTAAGGAAAATCCGAGATATGCCATGCAATATAATAAGAACTTTACCAAGTTGCCTATTGCAAGAATGAAGTCGTTGCTTGCCAAGTATCGAAAAGGGACGCTTGACATGGACAATGAAACAGAGAAGATGTTTTATCAGTTTATTATGAATGGTGGCGAAACAGGTTTTTCGAGAATGGCAGACATTGATGAACATAAGAAAGAAATCAAGAAACTGCTGAAAGCTGCGAATGAGAAGATTCCTGCCCGTGCCGTGCGTGAATGTATGGTTGCTTGGATAGGCGAAGTGGGACGGGGAATAGAGATACGTGCCCGGTTTGCCGCCTTTGTGACGAGCAGGAATGAAGGACGGACGATAGACCGCAGTATTTGGGATGCCAAGGAAATCAGTGTGAACTTCAACAAGAAAGGCGCAGGAGACAAATTCTTGAGAACTGAAGGGCAAACCCTGTTGGGAAATGTCGCAGCCGGTGTATCGGGTACAGGACGGGCCGCATATATCTTTTGGAATGCCGCCCTACAAGGAACGTTCGGAAACTTCATGAAGTACGCAATGAGACATCCCGGCAAAATGAGTGCTGTCGTTGCATCGTGGTATGGGTTGGGAATGCTTATTGCCGCACTTGCATCGGCAGGTGGCGATGATGATGACAATGATAACTACTATGACATACCTGAGCATACCCGCAGACAGAACCTCATAGTCAAAGGACCGGGCAATACGTGGATAAAAGTTCCTCTGCCTATCGAGTACCGTGCCGTGTATGCTTTGGGAGAATTAACCGGCTCTTCACTGTTCCATAACGAGAAATTGGAGGTCAGCGATGTGTTGGCACAGATGAGCCAGTTGCTTCCCGTGGATATGATGGAGGGGAAAAAAGCGTTGTGGCCAAGCAGTGTGAAGCCGATTGTCGATGTGTCGAATAACGAGAGCTGGTACGGCAGTCCGATATGGAAAGACACACCTTATAATAAATATATGCCTGATTGGACGAAAGCCTACAAGAGTGCCAACAAAGACCTTGTGAACCTGTCAGAAGTGTTGAACGGAGCCAGTGGAGGGAGCAAGTATAGGAAAGGAACTATAGACCCTAATCCTGCGGCCATTGAGTATCTGCTGAAGCAATACACGGGAGGTTTCTTCACTGTAACCAACCAAATTCGTAATTTGACTGATGTCGCGACAGGAGATAAAGATTTTGATTGGCGTTATGTTCCGTTGTTTAATCGTTTGTTGATGAGCGGAGGAGATGAACGTCATGTAGGCAGAGGATTGGATGAAAAATTCTTTGGATACATGGATGCTTACAGAGCCAAAGCAAGTGAGTTCAGTGCCATCAAGGGCGATTTGAGTTTGCCTTTGGAGAAGAAAGCCGAGTTGATAAGCGAAATTGTCACCGACCCCGAATATATCAAGATGAAAGTGGCAGAACGTGTTTATTCCAGGCTGAAACAGGCATACGACACTGCCAATGAACTTGGAGAAACCGAAAAGGCAGAAGAACTTGAAAAGAAGATTTACGAGGTTAAGCGTAAATTCATTTCAGAGATGGAGGAAGACAAGCGTAAATAGTTAAACCAAATGTGATTGCCTGGAATACTACTTTTGTATTCCAAGCAATCACTAATATAATAAAGATATGACTAATAAAGGAAAACTATTACGGATGAGCCGCATCGCTCCACAAAAGGAAGAATCGGTAGAGATAGATTCCGTAGTCGCATCCAAACAGTTCAATGGCCGAAGAGCTTTCCATCTATTGATGGAAGCACAGCATTATTGGAATCAGATGGAAGATTTCCGACGTGAGAGGGAACGAAACAAGCGTTATACTTACGGTGCACAATGGGATGACGAGATTTGTGTGGATGGCAAGACAATGACCGAGGAGGAGTATATCAAGCAGCAAGGCAATATACCTTTGAAGAATAACCTTATCCGCAGGCTTGTACGTAATGTGCTTGGCGTTTATCGCAGTCAGAGCAAAGAACCGACCTGTACGGCCCGTGACAGGGATGAACAGAAACTCGGGGAAACGATGAGTACGATACTGCAATGCAATATGCAGCTCAACCGCATGAGCAATATGTACGCCCGGACAATGGAAGAATTTCTTATCAGCGGTTTTATCGTTCATCGCAAGTCCTATGGTTGGCGTAACAACAAGGAAGATTGTTGGACAGACTATGTACAGCCAAACAATTTCTTCATAGATAATAATATGAGGGATTTCAGAGGTTGGGATGTGTCGGTGCTTGGTGAGGTTCACGATGTTTCATTCGGCAGCTTATGTGAGCAATTTGCAAGCACACCGCAAGAATATCAGCAGTTGAAAGAGATTTATCACTTGGCGGCGAACCGGGATTATCTCGCTTCATTTGCCGAGCGTTTCGGTTACAGTCGTTTAGAAAACTATGATTTTCTGTTTACGAGCGACCCCGGCAGATGCCGTGTCATTGAGTTATGGCGTAAGGAACAGAAACCACGCTACCGTTGCCACGACTACCAAAACGGTGATATTTTCAAGATTGATGTTGAGGACTATGGGAAAGAAGTGCTTGCTGTGAATGAAGAACGACTGGCAATGGCCAAGTCCGTGGGATTGCCGGAGGAGGAAGTGCCTATTATAAAGGCAGAGTGGTTTGTGGATGATTATTGGTACTTCTACTACCTAACCCCATTCGGTCATATTTTGCGTGAGGGAGAAACACCCTACGAACATGGGAGCCACCCCTACGTGTTCAAGGCATATCCGTTCATCGATGGTGAGATTCATTCGTTTGTTGCCGATGTGATAGACCAACAGAGATATGTGAACCGCTTGATTACATTGTATGATTGGATTATGCGTGCAAGCGCAAAAGGTGTATTGCTGATGCCCGAAGATTGTTTGCCGGACGGTGTTAGCATTGATGATATTGCCGAAAGTTGGGCAGAGTTCAACGGTGTGATTGTTTACAAACCGAACAAGAGCGGTCAGATTCCCCAACAGGTTGCGAATAACTCCACGAACATCGGCATCTATGAGCTGCTTACATTGCAGTTGCAGTTTTTCAAGGATATTTCGGGAGTTAATGATGCACTGCAAGGTAAACCCGGCTTTTCGGGTGAGAGTGCGGCACACTACAACCAACAGACAGAGAATGCCACGAAGTCGTTGCTTGACCTGCTGGAGTGCTTCAGTGACTTTGTTACTGACGGTGCTTATAAAGATGTGAAGAATATGCAGCAGTTCTATGACAGCAAGCGTGTATTCAACATTGCCGGAAAGAGCGGAGCACAAATCGAGTATGACCCAAAGAAGATTCGCGATGTGGAGTTTGATTTGAGCATTACTGAAAGCACTTCCACTCCGGCATACAGACATCTTGCCAACGATATTCTGATGCAGTTGTACTCGGCACAGGCTATCAGCGTGGAGCAGTTGCTTGAACATGGCGACTTCCCATTCGCGGACGAGTTATTGCAGAGTATAAAATCACAGAAAGAGCAGTTGGCGCAGGGTAAGATGCCGGAAGGCATTTCTCCTCAACTAATGCAACAAGTACAGCAGTGGGCAAATATGGATGCGGTGAATATGTTGGGAAATGCAATGAAGGCCGCATAAACTAACAAGAGGGACATAAAATCTGTCCCTCTTGTTGTACTATTCCTCTGAAAGTTGGTCGCATTCAATCCAAGTTTCTTCCGTGTCGTCGAAAAGGACAACACAGGCATCCTCTTCGCTATCCAACTCTAATACCGTTCCACAATGACCGTTGTCATTACACATAACCCTGTCACCGACCTTAAAGCGTTGTATGTTCTGCACGGCAAGAGGGTCATTTGTGAGGGTGGCAATGCCGTCAATTCCCTGCTTCTTATCGTACCTGCTTGCCATTTTTCTCAAGGAATTTGATGTATTGTTTACGCTTCAAGTCGATTATCTCATTTGATAATTTGCCATTCCCATTTCGATAAGGTGTACAATAGAAGCATTCAATTTCCAAATCACGCACGAATACATTGTAAGACACATAGCGTTTGTGCTTTAATTTGCGGAAGTTAGACCTATCCATAATGATAAGTTTACCGTTGTTGCCATTGGGCATTACATAGTAACGCTCTCCTGTTTCCTTGTGGGCTTTGTCAGCCTGTCTTACCGCTTCATTCAGACGAAGTGAGGCACGGATTCTCTTAAAAATGTTCATAATCTTGTAAATTAAATAATTAAACCTATATTGTAGCTGCCGAAACAGCTCTCTTTTTCCTAACCATAAACCGACCTTTCCGGGGGACAAACTTCGGTATTTCCATTTCAAAGTAGCAGATGTGCAAACCGATGGCCCGCGTCATCAGCAAGTCATCGTGCTTTCCAACGATAGCACCGAATGCCCCGTTCGGTTTCTTCTCGTAGCAGAGATATTCATCCAGACATCTTGCGTCTCTTTCAGTGTACAGACCCTCACGGATAACCTTGACAAGCGTAGAGATAATCATCGGCTTTGTCGCCACATTGGTATGGAAGCCGTACTTGCGTGGCAATCCCTCCCTAACATCTTCCTCGGATTGTTTACGAGCGTAGATGTTGGGATAGATGTCCTTGATTTGGTTGAGGATGAACTGTGACTGGTCCCCATCTACCTGTCGTTCCTTGTCGTGCGTTTCGAGTGTATTACTTTCGATAACGAGTAAGGAGTTATTATAGAACGCTGCAATACGTGCAGCTTTCCATGCAAGCAGGTCAATATCGCAATGCCCATACCACTGTGCCACGACAACCGGCTTTCCTCCCTCTGCCATAAACAGACGGTCGAAGACGACAATGACGGAGAAGTCTGCCTTGCTGGAACGTCCTCCCACATCTACCACCGTAAGATAGCGGTCGGTAATAATCTCCTTTTCATCGTCCGGCTCGGGTAATTCCCATATATGCAACAACCCTTGTTTGTCCTCTGCAAAACGCAGGTTCTGCAAAGCCTTACTTCCCTCGTCGGCATCGGCATATACTTCACCTATGTATTTGGGCGGTTTGCAGGATGGACGAAGATTCTCCACCTTGTACTTGTCGAACACACGCGCACCCGAATGGACGAACGCTTCCACATCATCGGAGGGAAACTCTGCCGCCATCAAGCCGTGTTCGGTGTACTTGGCACGTTCCTGTATGTACCAATTTATTGCTTCGAGCGTTGCTCCACGCTCCCACAGCCACCATAGGTATTTACCACTTTCCTCACGGGAAGATGACACATTCTCGTTCTCCCGATTGTCATAAAGGTTCTGTGCGAACTCCTGTTTTTCTTTTTCTGATTGAAATGCGAGTGAATATTGTTCGATGTCAAACCACGACACGAACATGGCTTCAAACTGTGATTTTCCATTCTTGGCATCATCGTATTCCTTTTGGAAGAAGTTGCCTGTACCATTGGCGGTACTCTCATAGACAATCATCGTGTATGGACGAAGCAGGACACCCGAACAGGCAGAACGCACAATGTCCTCCGGCTTCTTTCCGTCTGTAACTTTCCATAAGCCAACCTCTGAAAGATGCACGAGGTTGTAGTCGCCACCACGACATGAGTCCGGGCGTTCGGCCGTACCGATTTTGATTTTGCAGTTTCGTTGCGGTACACGGTGGATAGACCCGGACTTGCCGACACCTACTAATTTCGGCTCGTTCTCGTTATAAGTTTCGCCCAATTTGTGGAGCATTTCGACAGGGTATGCCTTAATCATACGGTCGAACATATCCTTGATTTCGTCAGAACCTGCACCTTGATGAGCGATGATAAGCGAGTTCAATCCCACTTTGTGCATGAGTTGCAACCACGCCATGTATAGCTGTGATGTGGTAGAACCGCCCCATTGTCGGGCTTTCAGCAGTACAAGCCGGATTGGCTTGTTGGCTTTGCGTAGGCGTTCCAAGCGTTCAACAAAGCGGCGTTGGGGGCGTGTGAGACGGAAAAGCACATCTTCTCCACCTCCCTTATTCTTGATATAGACATATAAAGCAGCCCAAAAAGGGAAGTCGTATCTACAACGCAAGCGGACAAACTGCTGAATGACTTTAAGGCGGTCGGCAATATATTCCTCTTCAGAGTAATCGTTTGTATCGGGGTCTAAACCCTTTATTTCATACAGAAACGCTCTTATAGAACCGGCTTTAACAAGTTGCTTGACAAGAGGAATACAAAGCATTTCCACAGGGAGATACTGCACCTTTATAGGAAAATCCTCAATATAGACACGCTTCCTTTCCCCCACAGAGCCTTTTCCGCTTATGGGGTCAAACTTTGCGTACACCTCGGCATTCCGCCTGGCATTCTCGTCCAATATGTCACGGATGATATTATTTGCCATAGTGCCGAGGTCTAACCGGTTTATTCAACAATGCCACCACAAGACCGGCCATGTAGCAATACAAGTGCAGCCAAGCATTGGTATTGGGGAACAGGAATCCTATGACGATGTAGAACAGCATCCACGCTTGGAAGTAGAACTTGCGAAGCACCTCAAAGGATATAGAACCCAAAAGGACAAAGACAACCGCCGATAGTCCGACTGTGGGCAGTGCCGTTGTGGTTGGTGCAAGCACGGCAACCATGTATGCCAACAGAAGCCGCCATTTGGTGATGTCGTAGATGAATACCAAAGAAAGCAAGCACCATGCATTTAGGGCAGCGTGTAATATATTCGCATGAAAGAACGAGTATAACAACCGTCCTTGCAGACTACACCCGGCATAGATACCAATAGCGTTCCAGTCCGGAGAAACAAGCAATGGCAAAAGAATAATTGCCACTCCAATTATAATAGCCGCAATCTTTTCCATTTTTCTTTTATCCATTCCTTTCTCGCTTTGCAAATCATCATTTTCGCACTCCCTGCTGTCAGATAGAACTTCGGTGCAGGCTGTGCCACTACTATTGTACACAATTCGGAAATACTTAGTCCGGGGGATAGTTTTCTCAAATCAATCACCCTGCGATAGATTTCCTCGTACATCTCTTTGCGCATCGGCCACATGGCATCCAAATTCGCTTCCCCTCTCATCATGGCCGACACGACCAACGCTGCACGAATGTCACTGACCCAAAAACGAGATGACGGCATATTGACTACATTGTTGTACACATCGGGCATACGGATATAGTCGCACGATGAAATATATTCGTCATACGCTCTCATAAGGTCGTCTATGCGCTCCTTTGAATGTTCCATTACAGCCCCTTTATGCTTCATTATAGTCAATTACCTGTGTTTCAAAGTTAGCGATAAGAGCGTAAAAAGATAAACATGAGAAGCGATAGCAACTCTCTATTTTTGCAATACAAGTAAAGTCACAATATCAATATTTTCAGATTATGCCTACAAATACGGAAGTTAAGAGCAACCGTGACCGATACACGGAACGGTTGAAGGCAAAATATCCCGACAAGGAATTTGCCGATGATGAGGCGTTATTTGGTCAGATTAACGAAGATTACGACGGTTACGACAAACAGTTAGGCGATTACCGTGAACGAGAGAAAGCCCTGTCCGACTTGTTTGCAAGCAATCCTCGCAGTGCCGCTTTTCTGACCGATTGGCGTAACGGGGAAGACCCTATCGTGGGGCTTATACGCAAGTTCGGTGATGATTTCAAAGCCGCCCTTGAAGACCCCGAAAAGACGGAAGCACTTGCCGAAGCCAACAAGGAGTATGCGGAACGCATCGCCAAAGAAAGTGAGTTTGAGGAGCAGTACCAGCAGAACATTGCCGGAACGCTTACCACGCTTGAACAGGTGCAGCAGGAAGACGGATTGTCGGACGATGACATTGACAAGGCAATGGATTTCCTTATCAATATCATGCGAGACGGTTTGCTTGGCAAGTTTTCTGCCGAAAGTGTGCGTATGGCACTTAAAGCCATTAACCACGATGCGGATGTGGAAGAAGCCGGACACGAGGGCGAGGTCAAAGGACGGAATACCAAGATTCAAGAGAAGCTGCGCAAGGGTAACAAGAACGATGGTACAGCAGACCTTGCCGGAAAGAACGGTGGAGGCGGCAAAGCGCACAGGATGCCAGACCTCGGAGCAATCGAGCAAGGTTACGGTACGAAGAACATTTGGGAACGTGGCGGCGAGAAGCGCAGAGCAGTAAAGTAGAAACAATCAATTTTATTTATTCATCTATTTAATTTTTACAGCAATGAAAAAGCCAATGAGTTTTTTGTGTCGCATGGTGCTGATGTTTTTAGCATTTGTGACAGGCGCATCGAGTGGTGTAATGATGGCTGATGCCAGCAACTTGCCTGATGCAGGAAAGACTGCTGCCGGTGCTGACGGTACAGGCAACGGAACGGAAGGTATCTCCACTGAAACATTCGGGCGTGAGGAGGGAGACGCAAATTTTTATCTGACCGATGTGGACAAACGCATCGTGAAGATTCGCCCTATGGCGACCCCTATCGACCAAATCAGCCGATATGCGAAATCAAGCGAAGCAAGTTCTTTCGAGGTCAAGTATTACAGCGTAGGTACAAGAGAAATCAAGTGCAGCACGAGCAAAGCGGTAGAAGCCATGACAAGCGGTGCAAGTGTGGCACTTCCTGTGGACGACCTCAACATGTTCACGCTGGACGATACTATCCGCGTAGTAGGTGTTAAGGCTATTACCAAGCCCGATGGAACGAAGTACACCGATGAGGACAGTAATGTTCCCGACTTGGTGCTTTGTGTATGCGGCAAGGACAGCACTTCCAACCTGCCTACCGTGTATGCCGTGAACGGTACGATGGACAACTCCACGAAGCAGCCTATCCTCGTTCCTGCCATTCCACAGGGTACGGTGCTTGTACGCATGGGTAAGGCTTGCGGAGAGCTGGATGTGCAGACCGGCCGCTTCAACAACATTCCTATGCCCGAGACGCAGTATTGTCAGAACTTCATGATACAGGTGGAACAATCCACTTTCGACAAGATTGCGAAGAAAGAGGTCAATTGGAATTTCTCCGACATTGAGGAAGACGGTGTATATGATATGCGCCTTGCTATGGAGAACACTTATCTGTTCGGTGTGAAGCAGGTAATCAAGCACATCAGCAAAGACGGTATGCTGACTTGGTTCACAGGCGGTATATGGTGGATGGCCGGCAAGGACATTGAAGTAGGCGAATGGAATTCCGAGAAGAATTGCGCCGAGATTACCGATGATAACCTTGTGGACATTACCAAAGACCTCTTTGTGGGTACAGGTATCGGCAACAAGCGCAAAATTTTGTTCTGCGGTTCTGATATGCTTTCCGCATTCTCCAAAATCAAGAGTGAGAAGTTCCGTCTGAAAGACACGGTTGAGGTTTGGAATTTGAAGTTCAAGAGTTGGGATACCGACTTTGGCGAAGTGCTGACTATTCACCACGAACTGTTTGACATCAACGGCATGAGCGATTGCGGCTTTGCCATGGACCCGGAATATCTCTCCAAGAAAACCCATGTGTCATGGGCACGTAACGTGCTTGACCTGCAAGCCGCCGGTATTCGCAGAACCGATGCTGTAGTTATCCAAGAGGTGAGCTGCCTTTATCTGCGTTATGCCAAGGCACACGCACGTATGAGATTGGCCAAAGCACCGACAGCAGGAGCATAATCTATCAAGACAATAAGAATAAACAATAACCGAGGGATGGGATAAAGGAGTCCCATCCCTTTTTTAATATAATAACGATATGACTATCAAAACTTACAAGGCGAACACGAATGTAAGCATCAATGTGGTGCTTCCGAGTAAAAAGAACCTGCATATCAGTTTTATCCCCCTGTCTGACGGAAGCAGCATATTTACGACTGATAATGCAGATGTGCAGAAAGCCATTGAAAGCCATTACAATTTTGGCAAGTTGTTCCGACTAACAGGAGAACGCAGAACCGAAAAGGATGCCATTAAGATTCCTAAGTTAAAAGCACCTGCTCCTATTCAAGAAGAAAAAGGCGCAGACGGAAACAAGCCTGATATAATAGAAGCACCTGCACAGGAATCCAAGGAGAGTGAAAATCCTGTACCTGCAACCGAAGAGGGCGAAACCGTTTTCTCTGAAGAAGATTCCGGGACAGAAGCGGAAGATTGTGAAGCAACAACCGATGAAAACGAAGAAATGGTTTCTGATGAAGAAGAGCGTACCCCGGACGAGAATGAGAGCGGTTTGAGAAAAGTAAAGGTCAGCGACATCAATTCCGCAAAGGATTATCTTGCCGACACTTTCGGCATCAGCCGTACTGCCATGCGCAGTACCAAATCTATTTTGGAAAAAGCAAAAGAGAACGGAATCGAGTTTGAGTGTATCTAAATAAAGCAAAGCGTATATGGCTGTTTATAACCTTAACGACATAGCGAAAGATGTCCGCATAGCCATTGACCAAAACATGGTAAGCGACAGCCTTGCTGCAATCGGTGATGTCGATACACTTTCCATTGACGAAATCATCAAGTCAAAGATTTGTGAAGCAGTGAAGCGCATACACAGCGAAGCCCCGGCGCATCTTCTTGACAGCGGTCACAACTTCGGTGAAGAAGTGTATTGGCAAGGAGACAACAGCGGTTGGGTGCTATTGCCGGAAGACTTCATGCGTTTTGTCGTTTTCCAAATGGATGATTGGGACCGTGCGGTATTCAATCCTATTAACACTGACGACCCGGAATATGCGTTGCAGTCATCCCGGTTCAAAGGCATACGAGGAACAGCACAGCGGCCGGTCTGCGCCATTTCTTTGCGACCGGAAGGCAGGGTATTGGAATTTTACTCCTGTAAGAGTGAGGAAGCTACCGTGTCCCGTGCAGTATATCTTCCCTACCCGAAAATAGACAAGTACGGTGCAATAGATATTTGCGAGCGATGTTATGACGCTGTGGTTTATACCATTGCCGCATTAGTATTAACTACATTCGGTGATGCGGAGAAAAGTGCCGCATTAAATGAATTGGCTAAATCAGTATTAATATGAGTTCAATCAAATCAAAACAGATAGACGGTGATGTTTCCGTGAGCCGCAACGCGGCAATAGGCGGTGATGCAACCATTCAAGGGCGCACCCATTTGAAAGGAAACGTTAAAGTAGACGGCTGGATTGAAGCCAAGAATATCAAGGCCGCCAACAAGGGTCTGTTTACGACCATTGAGAAATTGAAAGCTGCCTACCCTTTCCCTCATGACGGTTGGTGGGCACTTGTGGGCACAGCATTACCTGCACCGATATACGTTGCAGACGGTGGAGACTGGGTCCCGACCGGGCAGACAGGAGGCAATCCGTCCATTGACAGCGGAAAATACAATGAAGCTGTCGAGAAACTGCAAAAGGATATTTCCGACCTCCAAGATGATGTATCGGATATAGAGGAAAAGGATAAGGCACAGGACACCAACCTTACAACTCTTGGCAACAGTGTAAATTCACTGCAAGAGCAGATGAATACAACTAAAGACACTGCAACCAAGGCAAAGGAAAAAGCCGATAAGGTAGGTACTGACTTAAACACATTCAAGGAGAGTAAAGGTGCAGCCGGAGGAATTGCCCCGCTTGATGAGAGAGGGCAAATACCTTCCCGATACCTGCCCGCATCCATTGATGATGTGAAAGATTTTGGAGGATTTATTGAGAACGCAAGCATTGAACAGGCATCACTTGCCAAAAATTCCACGGATGAAGGTTGCCAAATCGTTTTCAACAAAGCCACGAATACGTTCCTGATTTCCTATAATGGAAAGCATTACAACAATTGGCTGGACGGTGAACTCTTTGGAGATTCAACCATAAACGGAATAACTCCCTCATCGGACAAGGTATTTGCCGACACCACAACCAACAAAACTTATCGCTGGAGCGGAAGCACCCTTGTCGTAATCGGTTCAGACCTTGCGCTCGGTCATACCGATTCGACCGCATTCCCCGGTAACGAGGGAGCAGAATTGCAGCAGAAGATGACGCAAGCCAGCGATGAGATTGAGAAGAACAAAGGTGCACTGTCCTCCCATTACAAACAGATTGTGGCACGCAGTGTCGTGAATGTAAACCAACTCTTCGGACTCACAGACCGCAAGATAACATTCTCTGTGGCACTTGACAGATGTGCGACTTCCGAATACGCAGAATCTTTGCAGATACCCGGTGTTGTGCTGACCTTTCAGAGCGAAGCCGGGTGGCAGTCCAAACAATGGGTCATTACCGATGATTGGAACAAGGAGAGCAATTGGGCAGACTTCGGAACTTCCGGCGGAGGAAGTGTCGGCAATACCATCAATGTGAACGCCTTATGCAAAGATGCAGAATACACACTCTCTACCGCCATAAAAGCCATTCTTGACCTTGAAAAAGAGAGCGGAGCGGCATATATAAAGAGCGGTATCGTAGTAACATTCAAGACCACGGAGACCGACACCAACGGCGCACCCGTATGGCTTGCCTATCAATTCACGCGCGAAGTGAGCGATGTAAACCCTGATGACTTGAAACCGTGGGTAGCCTTTGGAAGCGGAGGTAGCAAGGTTGAAACATCGGATAAACCGGCAAAGGAAGGAAAAGACGCACTTTCGACAGGTGGTGCTTATATGATGCAGGAAAAAGCCATCGGAGGATTTGATGAGGAGAGCGATGAGGATTACATCTACTACAAAGCCGTGAACCTGAATGGCGGACAAATAGAGGATGTGGTGCTGAAAATACCCAAGAACGGCGGTGGCGGAGGTTCAAGCGAGGACAGCACGCTATCCATTTACTTTGAAGATGTCGCTCCCATCGTGGCGTTCGGTTCTGATATAAAAATCAATGTCGCCTTGCGCAGCGTGAGTTATCCGGGCGGTGTAGAAACCCTCGGTGTCATCCGCAATGTGAGCATCATAGACGCAAGCACAGGATTGGTACTGTACAGCGAGGACATGAATACCGTAGGTTCTGCAAGTGCGACCGACTACAAGTTTGAACTTGACTTTACCGGATATTTCAGCGGAGCGGCAAGCAAGAGTTTCTTTGTGCAAGCCACCGATGCCGATGGCAACACCAAGAAAAAAGCCATTACCGTAGTAGCCGTGGACATCACCGTGGAGCAACCTATGGCATTGAACTATACAAGCGACACTGTCCTTACCGTAGGTGGACCGGCCAAGAACATAGGGCAGTTTTATAAATTCCCCAATAACACATCGTCCATACTTGCCACGGTGGAAATGTACTATAACGGAGAATGGAAGAAACTCGGTGAGGCGATGGTAAGCGACAGTTATACCAAGAGTATATCCGTGAATCCGAATAATGTGTTCGGTGGCGGAGAACGACTCTCGCACGGTGCATACCCTGTACGCATCTTCGGAACGGAAAGCAAGTCGGGTGTAAAAGGCAACACCATCTATTCAGCCCTTATGTGTATAGACGAGGGCAATAATACACCCATTGTCGCCCTACGCTTCAACGACAAGAACAATGGGACTTTGCGCCTGTATGACAATCTTACCGTAGAAGTAGCCGCCTATACTCCCGGCAAGACGGAAACGCACATTGATGTTTTCTACGATGAAGAAAAGACCACTTCCGTGGATGCCATGATAGCCGAAACGATTACCGTGAACAAACAGATAAGCGGCTATAAGACCGACGGTAGCCAAAGCATTACCGTACACGCTGAAAGCGGAAGCGTTTCAACCAATGAAATCGAAGTGACGGTAAAAGGAAGTGCCATAGACATTGCCATTAAGGACGGTGCCTTGTTCGGGTTTGATTTCTCGACACGAAGCAACAGCGAAAGCGACCACACCATAAGCAACAACGGTGTTAAAATGGAAGTCACAGGTGCGAACTGGTCAAGCAACGGTTTTATGGATTATCTGGGTGAACGAACCTTGCGCATTGCCGAAAATGTGAAAGCCGAGATATTGGATTACCGTCCTTTCGGGAATCCTTCCGTGGAAAGCGCAAGCGGCTGTGTCTTCCAATTCGCTTTTGCCACCAAAAACATCAAGGATGCGAACTCAAAACTCATCGAGTGTCACGCCCCCGACAGCGGTGCCGGTTTCTATGTATGTGGAAACAGGGCGGCCATTTTCTGTAAAACCGGCCAGCCGGCATTGGTGGAACGTTCTTTCAAGAGTGCAGAGAAGCACACGATGGCTGTCGTGGTCGAACCGTCCACCATCTTCGTGGTACGAGGGGGCAGCAACTATTCGTGCATGAAGTTGTATTTGGATGGTGAAGAGGTGGGCTGTATAGGATATATCAGCAACAGCGGTGCAATCCTTAACTCAAAGACCATCAAATTTGACGGAACGGAGGGAGACTTATACCTCTATTATGTCCTTGCCTACAACAGTTACTACGAGTGGGCGCAAGCCTTTAGAAACTACTTGTGCAAACTGACGGACACAACGGCTATGATTGACGAGTACGAGAGGGAGAATGTACTTGATACGCAAAACCGCCCGACCCTTGAAGCCCTCGCCGCCAAAGGCATTCCCTATTATGTGGTGGTAGCCGACCAGCAAACCTTTGACACTTTTGACGGTGACATCGACACAAGTAAGAAGTTCATGTGTACGCTGTACTACTATGACCCCAAACGGCCTTGGCGCAGTTTCAAGGCCATCAATGTGCAATGGCGCAGACAGGGTACGACATCGGCAAAGCGGCCTATCAAGAATGACCGTTTCTATCTTCAGAAGAATGACGGTTGGCAGGTTACCCCTATCTACCCGGAATACACCAACGAAGATGCGCTGACCTCTTACGAGTTGATGAAGATTGGTTATGTGCGTGTCGGCGAGAATACCATACCTGTATGTATCATCACGGTAAAGGTGGACTATTCGGACAGTTCCAACGCCAACGACTGCGGAGTGTGCAACTTGATGAACGCAACTTACCGTGCCCTTGGCAAGAATTATCTGACCCCAGCACAACGGGCATTTGACGGTACTTGGAAGAAAGGTGACATATCATTGGAAGGACTGACAATGAACCACTCTACGGCCAACCACCCTATTGCCGCTTTCCGTTCGACAATGGACAGCCTTACAGATGCCTGGTTTCATGCCAAAGGCAATTGGAAAGAGGACAAAGGCGAACAGGTGGCACTCGGTTTCCAAAATACCCCCGGCTACAACAAGGGTTGTGTGAACTATGGTGACTTCATCGAATACTTTGGAAAGAGGGATGAAACCCTTGACGAAATCGAGTCACGTTTCAAGAGCGACAGCACCACCGACAAGGGCAAGCTATATATGCTCTCCCTTTACTGCGGGGAGAACTATCGCTTTATGGCTTACGAGAGTGGCGAATGGAAAAGTCAGGGCGGCGAAATGAAGCAGGTGGACGGCAAGTGGCAGATAACGGGAAAGGTTCTGAACCCCGTGAGCGGTTATGAACTGCTGACCTACGATGCCATGAACTGGTGGCAGGGAGTGGGCAGTATTGACGACATGATGGAACCCACCACGGCAGAATCATCATGGGTAACGAAACTGAAACTCGGCCAGCCGACTTATCCGATGTGGACACGCTACTTCGAGTGCATGATTGACGATGACCAACTGCAAGAAGATTTGGCAATGGGACGCAAAGTGCCTTACGACCTTTTCAACGTGTTGCGTTTCTGCGACAGTTGCGACTATGCCAAAGAGGAACTTAAAGACACTTGGAAAGAGATTTGGAAAACAAAGATGTGGAAGTACATGAATCCGTACAGCCTTGTGTCGTACTACCTTTTTACGGACTATCTTGCAGCAGTTGACCAACAGGCGAAGAATATGCAGCCTATGTGGTTCTTGGAGGACGGTTGCAGCGTGAAAGACGGAGTGTATAACGGTGCAAACGGTATGGAAGCACGAAGAATGTACTGCAACAAGGTGTATGACTGCGATACCTGCAACGGAAAAGACAATGACGGAGGCCAGACCATTGACCCCGAAGTCGACCCCGGAGATTTGACGAGCAGCGCATACGCCGGGCGAGGCAGCGTGTTGTGGAACGACATACGCGGACAACAGACAATGGAGGTGGACCAAAACGGCAACACCATCACATTGTCAGCTATTGCCGATACCATGCGTTCACTGCCCGACACTTTGGGTATCGGTTCGGGACCATTCTCCCCGAAAGGTGCGCAGCATTATTTCGTTACAGAAATATTGAAGAAGTGGCCAAAGGTTGTGTCAAGCTATGACGGAGAGCGCAAGTATATCAAGTATACCGGTTACAGCGACATCTATTTCTATGCCTTGCAAGGCTTGGGTTTGACTTCCCTGCCGGCATTCATCGAACAGCGATGGAGAATACGTGACGGTTATTACCGTTGCGGCGACTTCAAGGCGGAGAGCGGCTATATCGGTGGCCGTATCGGTGCGAAAGAGGGTGCGGTTATCCGCTTCAAGGCGGCAAAGACCGGCTACTTCGGCATCGGTAATGACAGCGGAAACATCACGCAGGGCATCTATCTGAAAGCCGGAGAAGAGGGCGTGTTCAACAACTTCCAACACGGAGAGAACATCATGCTCTATATTTATCAGGCAGACCGGATGAGCATGATAGACTTGAGCGAAATAAGCATCGACCCACAATTCGGTAACACATTGTCGAAGATGGCCCTGTTGCAGGAACTCTACCTCGGCAGCACCACCCATGGCGATTGGACGATGTCGCCGGGCAACACGGGCTATATGACCAATTTGGATTTAGGGGATATGCCGTTCTTGCGGATATTCGACATTCGCCATACTGAATTGTTGAGCGTGAACGCATCGAAGTGTCCACGATTGGAAAAGGTATATGCGGAAGGTACGGGGCTATCAACCATTGACCTTGCGGAAACCGCCCCAATCAGCACATTGACGCTTCCCGGCACGATGACGGAACTTGTCTTGAACAACCTGCCGAACCTGACCTACCCCGGAGGACTTACATTGGGAGGTGTAGAAAAGGTGACCAAGATATTCGTCAACGAGTGTCCGTATGTGGATGCCATGACGCTGTTGGAACAGATTGTCAATGCAAGTGCCTTGAAAACCGTGCGCATACCCAATGTGAACGCCACTGCAAGTGTAAACCTATTGCGTTCCATCAAGAATAACGGTGCTATCGGTCTGGACTCAAACGGCAATGCCTACGATGAACGCAACCAATGCAGCGGTATCACAGGGCGTTGGATATTGAGTGAACTTGTAGAGACGAATGAGGTTGATACGCTTTCCGATTACTTTCCACAGCTTGAACTTCACAACTCACAGTTTTCCATCGTAAAAATCAGCGATGTGGTGGATAATGACTCTTGCGAAAAGTATAGCAATCCGGAAAACAGCACCGGTGCGGACTATGGGAACACATACATTACGAGTGGGCATACATTGGCTATCAAGAAAGGTTGCCATGCCTACAAGTGTTCGTTCAACACGAAGAAGAACCAAATGGAAGGTGTCCAATTGAGTGATACGGATTTCAACTATCTAAACGATGGAAGCAGCTTCGATGTGGCAGATACAGCCGGGGAGGGTTTCGACATATTTTGGCACGCTCCCCACCATTGGTACAAGGGAGTGAACGACTACAAGAACCAAGTGAAATACTTTATCACCTCCACCACGGAAAGCGAGCCACTTTCAACAGCCATGCACAGCAGAAAGGCAAAATTGTCCGAACTTCTGCATAAGGAGAATACCGGTGTGTATGCCAATGATGCCATAGTGGGCGAAGTTATGGGCGAAGATGTGATTTCAACCGCATCCAACACGAACAGCTACAAGATGGACGTGAGCGGAATGAAGCAGGTGAGATGGCCCGGACTGAACCATGCCCGGCTGGGTGGTGTGTTTACAGACGGTAACAACCGTGTACTCGGTGTGTTCATCATGTCGGTAAGCCATACGTATTTCGATTTCTCCATAGGGGATTACATCTTCTGCGACATACCCAACGGTGCGAAGTGGTTCTACTTCACTTCATTCCGTGATATTGGCGACATTGAATGCCTGGCAGTGGACTGTGAAAGCATTGAAGCCATTGAAACCGAATGGACAGAACACACGGTAGGTGACAATGACAGCCTTATCGGAATTTATCCTGTTACCATTGACGGTTTGAAAATGCCCCGGAGTTTGTCCGGCGAAACCCGCTCAAAGAAAGGAAGCGGCACATCAGTCACATCGGCCGAGTGGAAATATGACAGTGACGGAAATCCCATTGAAATGCCTATCGGCAACTTGAATTATACTTCAAAAGATTTTCAGAATATCTGTCGGTTACGAGGTGCAGGCTATCAATTACAAGATTATGAGCAACATAAAGAAATCAGTAACCTTTGGTGGGCATTGAACGGAACGACTAACGAACAATCCATAGTAGGTAACGGAGGTCATGATGCTATTCTGAACAGACTTGACAACATCGGTATGGCAGACAGCAACCATACGGGTAACACGCTAAATTCCATACTTGGCTTGAAGCATTATGTCGGCTGTGATTCCGAATGGATGGATTATATTGCATTTAATATACCGAGCTATGAAGCATTTTATAAAGCCCGGTGTACCGATGCTGATAATTCATACCCTATTGATTATACGGCCCACATTTATGACCCGATTTCAAAAACGGAGCGAACTGTAAAAAGCGTTGATGCTTCAAACGGCAATTGTGTTGTCCGTGTGGTGCATGGAGCTAAATGCGATGTCCTGCCAAGCCGTGTGCACAAAACGGATACAAGCATGTATGTCAGTCATTACGCTGCCGGCTTTTGGATAAGTGGAAGCCGAGGCCGTTGTGTTTTGCGGTCCGGCAACAACTCGTATGCGAACAGCGGGCTCGCCTGTGCGCACGCGAACTTCGCGTCTTCGTACTCGTACGCGTACTACGGGGCGCGTCTGGCCTTCCGCGGAAAATTCGTCATCATCGAATAGAGCGGAAATCGTTGTCTCGAAAAAAGCGTCAGAGGGAGAGCCGAAAGGCTGCTCCCTCTCTCTTTCTCGCGTAAGCGAGTCGATATTTGAAATTTCTCTGAAATTATTTTGCAAAGTTGATATATAACTCAACTTTTTGCATTATCTTTGCGTTATGAAATCAGAGAGGAAGATATTATACTACAAAGACTATTTCATTTCCTTTTACCGTAGCTTAGATGCCGGGGCTCAAAAGAAAATGGATTATGTTTTAAGTATGCTTAAGTTACAGGAACGTGTGAATGAACGTTTCGTGAAGTTTATCCGTGATGGACTTTATGAGATAAGGGCATCATATAATGGAAATATCTTCCGGGCGTTTTTCATATTTGATGACGGGAATATTGTAATGCTTTTCAATGGATTCCAAAAGAAAACGCAGAAAACCCCGGAATCAGAAATAGACAAAGCATTAAAACTAAAAAAGGAATACTATGCAGGAAAGAAATGACATTGGTAGCTTTGATGCCATTCTTGATGAAAAATATGGCAAGATTGGCACTCCCGAACGGGACGCATTCCACCGGGAAGCGTATTCCTATTGTGTCGGGCAAATAATTTATGACGCAAGGAAACAGGAGCGTATGACCCAATCCGACCTTGCCAAAATGGTAGGAACGGATAAGACTTATATATCACGTATTGAAAAAGGAGCAATAGAACCCGGGGTCGGATTGTTTTTCCGCATCATGGATGCGCTCGGGCTTAAAGTTGATATTGTTCGTCCTTTGACATAAAGATGATACAGGTGGACAATCCCACGCGCCGTTGTGTTTTGCGGTCCGGCAACAACTCGAATGCGAACAGCGGGCTCGCCTATGCGAACGCGAACAACGCATCTTCGAACTCGAACACGAACTACGGGGCGCGTCTGAAATTCTGTTGGTTAAACTAATCGGAGACCCTGCACAGGTACGAGATTACCACCGTCAATCTCCGAGGGATTCGAGCCTCGGCAACAGCATAATAATATATGTATATTATGGAAAGCCGGAACATATCTTTAACCACAAGTGGGGAGTGGCCTGACTGCTCCCCACGAGACCGGAAGGCGGTCTGCAATATGGATGATTTTATTGAACTGACCGGGGACATTCCCACGGTCAGTTATCCTTTATACAACCTTATACCGGAGATTATTTCCGATGAGAATCTTGAACGGTCGTTCAAGCGTGTCATGGCTAATTTGCGAAACGCGGACAGTAAAAACGGCTGCAAGCATATAAAAAGAATCACCATAGACGGTATCGAATGCTCGCCGAGAATGGTTCGTTATGTAAAAAACAAAAGCAAGATACTGTCCACACTAAAAGAGCAAATCGGTACAGGAACATTCCGTATCAAAAATCTTAAATCGTTTCCTACAAAAGACGGTCCCAAGGAGAGAATAGTACAAGCACCATCGGTGATAGAGCGTATTGGAAGCAATGCCATTATGGAACCGCTGGAAATCCGTCTTTCTCCCCTGTTGATAGAAACCACAGCAGCATCCATACAGGGACGCGGACCTCACGGTTTGTTTCATCAGATACAGCAAGCCATATCGGACAATCCCAATTTGAAATATTATTATCAGAGTGACTACAAAGGGTATTATGACAACATCGTGCATGATACACTTATCTCAATTATCAAGGAATATGTAGCAGACCCAATATTGTTACCCATTCTTGAGAACTTCGTGAAAGCACTTTATCCTGACGGAGACCGCGGCATCAGCAAAGGACTTCGTTCCTCCCAATTTCTCGGAAATCTGTATCACAATGAGATAGACCATCGTATGATTGAAGTGCATGGTGCAACACATTATTTCCGTTTTTGCGATGACATCTTCATGCTTGGAGAGAGTAAACGGGAATTGTGGAGATTGCGAAACAGCCTGCATACGGAAGCCGACAAGATGGGTTTGATAATTAAACCGAGTGAAAGGGTTGCTCCTATATCGGCAGGAATGGACGCACTTGGTTTCGTCAATTATGGGGATTATGTACTGCTAAGGAAACGCATTAAGGTCAATGCGGCACGCAAATTATCCAAATTGAAATCCCGCAAGCGGAGACAGCAAATCATAGGCTCATTCAAAGGAATGGCCTGCCATGCGGACTGCAAGCATTTATTTTATACACTTACAAATCAGAATATGAGAAAATTTTCAGAAATGGGTGTAACATACACCCCGGCAGACGGGAAGAAACGCTTTCCCGGAAAAGTAACAAGATTGAGTGACATAGTGAATATCCCCATAGAGATACATGACTTTGAAACAGGCATAGACACGAAGGAGGGAGAGGACAGATACCTGGTGTCGTTCCGTAACCCGGAAAAGCAGGAATGGGGCAAATTCTTCACAGCTTCCGTTGAGATGAAAGGAATACTTGACCAGATAAGCGACATCGAGGACGGTTTCCCTTTTGAAACCGTAATCAAGAGTGAAGTATTCGATAACAACAAACGGAAGTACAATTTCACTTAACAGGAAAAAGATAACATACTTATCCGCTTGACATCCGCTATTTTTGCCGTAAATTAAAATTCATAATCAATGGAAAAGATTTACGGTACAAAGGAGCGGCAGGATTGTCTTGTGCGTATAGGACGCACCAAGTGGATGTTGTTTTACGGCTTCGGAAAGGACAGCGAATCGAGTGAAAGCGGTTGGGAATACCGGCACACTTTCGACCATAAACCCACACTTTCCGAAATCCGGGAACTTATTATCTCTACCATAGATACAGCCACACAAGAAAAGATTGTGAGAGGCTTTGTATGGAATGATATATCGGTATATCTCTCTACCGAAAACCAATTTAACTTCAAGGCTGCATACGACATGGCAGAAATGTCGCAAGGTGAAACGCTTCCAGTCAAGTTCAAACTTGGCGAGGATGAAGCCGGACACCCCATTTACCACGAATTTACCTCCATTGACGATATTCGCGACTTTTATTCAAAGGCCATGAACCACATAAACCAAACTCTGAATGACGGATGGACTGAAAAAGATGCCGTGAATTTGAGCGTATTCACTATTTAATGCAAACATATTTATGAAGAAGTTATTAGATTGGTTAAAGACGAGTAACAGGTGGAAACACCTTGCTGGCGGCATTGCCATAGGCGTGTGCGCCCTTGATTGGTTTTCTGCGATTTATGCAGGAGTATTAACCGCAGGTGCTTTGGAATATAAAGACAAGGCACACGGTGGCAAATGGGATTGGATTGATTTTGGGCTTTCTGCCGGCGGTTCTGCCATCATAGCCCTTGTTCGTTTCATCATCGGAGGCTAATCCGAACAAACAGCTATAACGTATGGGAGAAATAGCCGCAATAATCAGTGCAGTAGGTGCAATCTTGGCATCGTTCTTTGCGTATAACCAATACACGAAGAACAAGATGACCGACTTTAAAATTGAAAAATTCAAGAAAGACGAGGAAATGAAAAGCAAACGCAGGGCGGATAATTCCTCTATCGTATGGGGAGAACTGTGGAGGGCTCTCCATGACTTGAATGCAGACAGGGTTTACATTGTCCAGCCGCACCCTCTCGGAAACGAAAGCCTACTTTCTATTTATTACGAGGTAAAGCGTAAAGGAATTGAGGGAATGAAGACGCACGTTCAGAATTTACATATCTCGGATGTTGCAAAATTCTCGTCAGACCTTGTAAAGAACCTATTTATGTATGTGGATGACATTGACGATGACATCAGCGACAAGTGTGCCAAATCCATATTATCAAGCTACGGTTGCCAAGCTGCTGTTATCAAGCGGCTCAATGACAACAAGCACGATTGGATTGGCAGTATATTCTGCGAGTTCACTCACCCGATGGATGTTTCGGAAGAGGAAGCACGGGGGATTATGCACGAAGCCGCAATGAACATTCAGTACATATTGCCGGAATACAGATAACATTAAAACCATCAATTTATGAAAATCTTAATCGACAACGGACATGGAGAAGAAACGCCGGGAAAGAGAAGTCCCGACGGATTACTACGAGAGTATCTATATACCCGTGAAATAGCCGCCAAAATTGTGAATGAACTGAAAGAACATGGTTATGATGCGGAGTTGCTTGTGCCGGAAGCCCGGGACATCCCCCTATCGGAACGAGCACGTAGAGCCAACGAATGGTGCGGAAAGCTGGGCAAAGATGCCGTATTGCTTGTGTCAGTTCACTGTAATGCCGCCGGTAACGGAGCGTGGATGAATGCACGAGGTTGGTCTGCCTATACCTCGAAAGGCAAAACCAAGAGCGATGAGTTGGCCACCATGTTGTATGAAGTCGCAGAAGCGAATTTCCACAAGCAAAAGATTCGCAAGGATATGAGCGATGGAGACCCGGATTGGGAGGAATCGTTCTACATTCTGTGTAAGACGAAGTGTGCCGCGGTCCTAACGGAAAACTTCTTCCAAGACAACAAGGAAGATGTATCATATATGCTATCATCAGAGGGCAGGACACAGATTGTCAAGACACACATAGACGGAATCATCAAGTATGTAGACAAGTATGGAAAGGCTTAAAAATATTGCGGTTTGGCTGTTTTTAGTATTGTTTGTGGCTTCGGTTCTGCTCAATGTGCGACATTATGCGATGAAACCGCGTGCCGGAACTGTGAGCGATACCACAAGAGTTGTAATAGTGGACACTATTCACTTTCATCAACCTGCACCCAAAGAAGAAAAGCATATTGCAAGCATTACGGACAGACTTCCGATAGCCAAACCAAAAGACAACAACACTCCGAAAAATATTCCTGCAAGTGACAACAATGCCATGCAAAATATTCCAATGTTTGAAGAATTGGAAAAGATTGACAAACGTGATAGCTTGCAGATATTGCCCGATAGTGCAGATGTAGAAATACCCATTACGCAAAGCGTATATGAGGACAGCACATACCGGGCTGTGATAAGCGGATACCATATAAGCCTTGACGAAATGACCGTTTATCCACGCAGAGAGGTTGTCACCATCAACAACCGACAAAAGCCTAAACGGTGGAGCATCGGAATACAGGCAGGATATGGCATTACTCCGGCAGGATTCCAGCCATACCTCGGAGTGGGAATTACGTGTAACTTATTCAGTTTTTGATTATGATAGAGGTAACATTAACGATAGACAAAGAGAAAGTGTATGAAGAAGTGGCACAGACCACCTCGTACACCGGTGCGAAGATGGATGACGAACACGCCTACGACCGCATATTTACTACTGACGAGGACAAGAGTATGCTTGAACGTTTTTGGAACGAGTGCAGGAATACCGTCTGCAACTCAATGAAAAAAGTGCTTACATCTGAATCGGAAACAGATGGCGTATTTTCGCTCGCATTGGAACTATCGAACTCGTTTGACGAAGCATTGACAGACAGTATGCAGCGCAGCTTGTTTTCTTTCTTCGTGATGAACATTACGGCAAAGTGGTACACCTTTACCAACAAAGAGGAGGCGACCGGCTATGCCACGGAAGCGGCTACCTATTTAGAGGACATTATGCGCAAGGCGTATTTCAAAAAGCGTCCTGTGCGACCGACATACGATTAAATCATTCAATTAACACTTAACGATTATGGCAGAGAATAAAAAGACATTGACCGTTACGCAGCAGGTTAAAGAGCTGGTGTATGACATTCAGAACAAAGCATACTTGACAGGACAGGCACGGGAAGCCGGTGGAATGAGTTACCAAGCAGCTTCGAATATGCAAGCAAGCGATGACGATGAGAACAGCTACCAAATACGCCGTTCTTTGGCTAACGCTTTCTCTTCGTTGAAAAGTCTGCTCGGGGAGTATCTTCAGGAGGACAAATCAACGAGTAACAATCTTATCAATAAGGAGATTGACAATGACGGAGAACTTACACTTGCTTTTGAACTGCCGAGCAACTACAACAATTCATCGGCTGATGCTTTGGGTAATGGCATCCACTCTTACCTTGTAGATATGACCTTGGGCGACTGGTTCTCCATCACAAGCAAGGAAGATGCCCAAATCTACATTCAGCATAGCAGTTTAAGCCTTGAAAATGTGAAACGTGCGCTCTATAAACGAAGCCGCCCGGAAAGACCTACTTACGCATAATCTTTACGGATATGGGATATTGTCAGAATAATCAACCACATACGAAATCTGCCACACTGATATTCAAGCGTGCGGAGTTGCTTTATGATGCTGAAAATTATTCTTTCGTGGAGGGTGACATTATGCAGACAGAGGATGAGCACGCCAAACATCAAGTGTTCGACATCGGTCAGAGCGGCAATGTGGACCGGGTGACACGAGTGCTGAACTTGGCGCATACGGAGTGTGTGGAAATGCTCTATCCCTATACAAAAGAAGAAATAGCGGACGAGCAGGAAGCCCTTGACGATGTTCTTACCGCTCCCGAAGAATATGTTATCACGCTGACATTGCCAGATGGGTTCTCGTTATCAACATTGAAGCTGCTGAAACATCTGATACACGAGTATCTTGTGTGCCGGGTGCTTGCCGATTGGATGAGTATCACTAATCCAAAGAGCCAGGCGAATTGGGAGGATAAGATGAGGAATCTAAAGACTAAGATACAGACATCGCTCGTATCAAGGTCGGGCAAGATTAGACGAAAACTAAAACCTTTCTAAATTGAGAGCCGAGGTGCATCACGCATCCCGGCTCTCTTCATAAACAATCTAATTAACCTTAAAAACTAACCTATAATATGTCATCTTGGCTGGTTTAATCGGCGAGGTGCAAACTGCACCGTACAGCCAAATAGATTTTCCTCTCTGTTCAACCTGCAAACAATGGCGAGACGGTATGCCTTATAGGGTGTGCCACGGAAGCCACGCATGAACTTGTCGCGGCTACTCCATACGGTGTGCCAATGGTAGAGGTCGTTTGAACCGTAGAGGACTTGCTGAATGTTGTCACTCTTGAAGAATCCACGCTGAATGATGGTGTCAATTGTCTTGAACATATTTGGGTCGTCAAGCTTGAATGGTCGGGTAATGATTAGACCTGTAGCAGAATCGGCAGACGGTTTGGAGAAATCTACCAATATGGGTATGTTAGAAACCGTCTCTTTTCCATCGACATCTACCACAACCTTTTCCTTTGTTGACATAGCAAGGGCTTCCGGGTATGAGTTCACATTGTCGTCAATGTCTGACAACATCATTCCCCACGACTTCGATTTGAACGAGAAGAGATAGGCATAACGAACAGTAGGATTATAGACAATGATTCGCTGTTGCGTGTAATCATAAATCATACGACACTTTTCAAGAAATTTTAGGTACGGTAACATTGCTATGTCCTCAACCTTCAACTGTTCATATTGGTGAGCCTTGTTGTTATACACAGAAATGAGACCATCGTACTTTGGCAACTCCTTAATATCAAAAGTGCCCAGCGAGTTGATGGTATCGCTAATACATTGCGTTTGCGACCCACTTATGAGCATAATGCCGCGATTAGTGGCAAATAGTACGGCACTATCAATCTGCGTAATGCTGTCTGGGTTTATACAAACATCTCGGGTAATTGGCTGCTTTGCCGAATAAGAACCTGTGGCGGACACTTCCAATGCCCAAACACCTTCGGATGTGAAAGCGTAGAGTGGGAACTGTCCAAACTGACCCTCTGAAAGAGCTTTTGCAGCTGATGAAATGCCGAAAATCTTTCCTGTTCCAATTGTATTGATACCCAACAACGGAAAGTAGAACGGGTTGTTCACTTCGGAGGTGTAGATTTTGTTTTGCATATCAACTGTTTTCAAATATGTTGTATTGATGTAAGCTGGTGATTGTGGCGCACGCTTTAATTCATAATCAAGAACGGCATAGGCCCCATTGAGAAAATCGTGAGGTTTAAGGTCTATTTCATAAGCACCTTTATAATCACGGATAATCATTTTGAATGCGTTTACATTCGGATAAAAGACATAACAACCCCAAGATTGTTTTACGAGGTACCCATTTGTGCCGTTTGCTGCATCTGCATCAGTAGGATATCTTGTTTCTGATAGGAAATATCCAGAGTAGTCATATCGCATCGAAGATGAAACTTGATATACATTACCATTTTCTTTTATATAGACAGTAATATCTATTTGGCATCCAAACAATGGAAATTCCACAGAAATAGTGTTTCCCGAAACTTTCCACGAGGGGTCATCGCTATTCAAACACTGAAACATTGATGTAGCCATAAAGCCACGGAACAGTTCGCGTTTTACCCCGGAAAGATTGAGTCGAGCATTGTATGTATGTGAATATTCAGCGGAAAGTTTGTCGTGAGAAAGATAATCGTCCGTCATAACCTCTCGTGTAACAAGAGATTGTAAGTATTCATCATCTACATTAATATCCTTTCGTTCGCTCGTAGATAATTCGTCAATTCCTATTGAATGCAAGAAATAGAATTGAGATACATCTTTCAATGATTCTTTGTTCTTATCGGCGGAATATTCTGGCAAAGAAATAGTTGTCGACGGATAACTTCGGTTTGAAGAAAAATAAAGAGCATATAGATGTGAGTATGTCCATTCCACATATTTATTTCCTAACTGGCTATTCTTTCCGACAGGAGAAGAGGTTCCCATTGCTTTTCCATCAACATTAATTGGCAATAATATGTGGTCATTATTTCTTGATGATGAGTAACCTTTGAAATCGAGTGTCCCGATGAATTTCGTATCAAAATTATCCGTATCGTTGAACGATTTGCACAATCCGTTTTGGTCGTATGTGTATATGGGCTTTGAAATGAACACGTCAACAGACTTGATTATATCTGCCCAATCTTTTAATCTATTATAATCATAGTCTTCATCCACAAGGAGTTTGTAATCAAGCATTGCAGCAACAAGCATTATGTCACAGTAAGCTTCGGTATAGCTATCTTTACCTTTTATTCTGTCCCAATAAACAATAGGAGCCATTTTGGTAGACGGGTTCATCAGTATGGGTGCAGAATGACATACCAATGAACCGTCGTAAAGGCGCAGGGCATAGCGCACAAAAAACGGAAGAGCAAAGAGACCTTTTTTCGTGGTTTGTTCAGCAAGGAACTTGTTTAACTTTGCCATAATTTGTGCTGTGATTTTATTTTGATTATTCTCACTCCACACTGCGTATATATTCCCCTCGGATATTCCGTCAAATGTAATTTTGAATGTAGATTTGCTTTCATCGTTCATTGAGAACAAACGTGGTTTACCTCTTAATCCGAATGAAATTTCGATATTAGGAATATGGTTGCCTAATGAGATATATTTGCTTTGGGTCGCGTTCCAAAGATAATAATTAATTTCATATGTATTAAGCATAAGCAATGTATTGCCTACCGCATTTACGCTTATAGTACCATAGGAGGCATAACCAATTCTGTTGCTCTCCGAAAGAGTTTCGCCACTTCTTGTTATCCAATGAAGGTAAACACCATTCTTGACGATATAATGCTTGTATGACGATGTTTCGTGTATATACACTACAGTCGCTCCGGCAGGAAGTTCAAAGACTTCTGACGGAGGAAGAACAGACTTTAGCGTTCCATCTTCCGGCACGACATTCACAGCAACGGTCAAATCGCCATCGGCGCATTCGTAATCGGACGGATTAGCGGTGTGTCCATTGTATTTCAATTCCTTTATCATGATAGAATGTATTTGATAATTATCGGTAGTGCCGGACCGTAAATGTTGAGGTTCATCGGTTCGCCTACGCATAGTTTTACCTTGTCAGCTACTTTGCATTCTTGTAGCACTGCATTGCAAAGCGTTTTAGACCATACTCGATAGTGATTCCCTTTGTTGTTGGAGCGATATACCATGCCCTCATGCCTTCCGAACTTGGGCGCACGATGTTTGACATAGAGACACCATTCGCAGCCGCAGAGCATTATATCAATGACATCGCCATGCTGCAGCTCAAGAGATTTAGCAACACGAGCGGTGATGTCGATGCGCCCGGAGGAGTGGAACACGATGTCTGCCTTTCGAGTATTACCTAATATGCTTTGCATGGGGGCTGTCGAATTGATAGTAAATCTTACCTAAAGCATTCTTATGTACGGAAACGGACAACTTTACACGAAGATGTGCCGGAAGTCCGTAGTTATAGAGTATCGTACCGACAGACGGGCAGAGTGTTTCAAAACCTATGCAGCGGTGCTTTCCGTTGTACTGAATTTCGCATAGCTGTGTTGGTTGCTCAATGCCGTGGTCGAGCATAAAACCGTATGCTTCATACTCGGGAATTGAGAACACGAATACACTTGTGGAGCTGCTGTCCTTTACATGGTTCTTGATGTGACGGAACAAATGCTTGGACAGCGTAACGGAATTGTCGGCAGGGTCGGCAATGACATAGTACCGAAGCGACTGCCACCATTTTATTAACTTTTTGATAATCATAGAGCGAAAATAAGATGAACTGTTGTCTGATATGGTTTAACTTATTACTGTTATGGGATAATCCCTGCGTGAACGAAACGATATGGTTTCGAGGTAGGTGTAGGACATCGTTCCGTTAAGGGTCTGACGGTGCTTCTCGGCTTCTTCCTTTGTGCGGAAGATGAACGAGCAGATTTCACACTTGGCTGTACCGCGCGTGTTGATGATGTTGGCATAGTACTTGCGTCCGAGAAGGAACGCGATGATTTCTTTTAATACTGTTGAGTTCATGATTTTTATGTTTTAATTATTTAGGTACTGAAGTATGTGCGAGATAACGGCTACTGTCCAGCCATTACCAAGCATTTTGTATTGTTGTGTTTCGCTGCATTTCCATTCGTACCAATCCGGGACAGTTTGCAGCCTTGCACATTCGGTTGGAGTAAGACGACGGATGCGAAAATTATCATTATTAACGAGTGTCATACCATTTGACAATGCTCCCTTGTATGATGTGGCGAGCAAAGCAAGGCCTTTATCATCTGTACTACGCAGATTTTCCTTTATACGCTCGTTTTTGATTAGCACATTGATGGTTTGTCCGGCATGGCCATTCATCAACGCAGGAGATATGCCGTCAATATCGAACACCCGATTCTGTTGATATGGTTGTCTGCCGTTGCTTTCATCAGAAATGTTAAGCTGATTTATTGTTCTATTGCCAGCGATGATTGTTCCCGGATGCGATGTGGTAACGGTATCACTCTTACCATTGGTAAATAAGATTGTGCCAAGTTCTTCTATACCGGATTTCTTTTTATCTCCTCGATGCGGACGAATACCACGTTCATTGACGGACACTCCACCAATTCTTTCCATCAGCAGATTGTTCTGTTCCCAATGATTGACAGTTAATGTGGGGGCTTTCTCTGTGAACTCACCACCTTTATTGTTGCCGCATGAACGTTGCAGAATCAGATTGTCCTTATGAACAGTTGTCAAGCAATTGGTTTTTCCGTCCATATTTTGCTCTATGCGCTGCTCAGTATGAATACCGGATGTTCGGTCCGATGAATTGTCAGGATTGCGACCTCGCATAGCGACACAGACCAAGTCCATGTCAGAGTGATAACCTCCTGAATGTGCGCCGGCCGTAAAGCAAGAAGATTTGTCTTGATTTTTAGAAACAACTCCATCTATGTTGATTTTAATAAAACCCGATTCACAAATTGCTGTTCGTTGTCCCATTTTGTCTATACCACTACAATAATGGGCATCAATACATTGTGATTTTTTATAACCACATCTCATTTTACCATCATTAAAAGTTACCCCTTCTTTATAGATAAGCGTAGTTCCCGAATCAAGCGACATCTGGCCGGAGTTATTCTTCGTGTTGATAGTCCCTGCTTTTTCGGGATTTATAGACGGAACAGAATAGTTCTTTCTCATCATCCTATCTACAACCGCTTGCGAGATGTAATATTTTTCATTCACTTCTTCCTCCAAAATATCACGGAGCAATATCCCCTTATCTTTCGGTTGAGGGATGTCGGAATATACTTCCCCGAACAATCCTTCCTTTCGTGTGCGAATATTCGTCCAATATATACGCTTTCGGTTCTGTGCCGAGACAAGTGCGGAGTTGATATGCACACCGTAAATACCAATGGCATCGCTCAACACCTGTTCCCACTTCTTGCCCATCTCCACATTTTCCAAGAGGAAAAGTACATTTGGATTGTACTTGCGAATGCCGGTAAGGATGCGCATATACTCCCAAAACAGGTAACTTTGTCCCTCAAACTGAAAACCATCCGCTTTTAACTGTAGGTATCTGTCAAGGGTGTAGATTTCCTCGTTTTCTGTTGTTTTCATTCCGACACGCTTTCCAGCGAAACTGAAACTTTGGCAAGGGCTTCCTCCGATGAGTAAATCAATAGGTTTCAGTTCAGACACGTCCACCTCGGTCACGCTGCCCAATTGGATGGTGTCGGGGAAATTGAGCTGCGTTTGGGCTATGGCAAACTTGTCTATCTCGGAAGCGTAATATACTTCCGGGATAATTCCAAGTTCGTGTAAGGCTATTTGCCCACAACTCATGCCATCGAAAAGACTTAGTACGACCATTACTTGACTAATTCAAAATCATACACAAACACCCAAGGATTACTTTTCCAAGTGCCTTTGCCGGAGACGTTATCAATCAGGGATGCGTAGGCTTCACGTGGAGCGTGGTAAACTATGCCCCAACCAATTTTATCCGCAGCACTTTTATCGCTTTGGCTTGGGAAATACATATCAATACTACCTTTCACTTTCTTAGGACTAATTACAACTCCCTCAGCAATACAATCCTCATTGGAAATATCCTGCAAGCGTTCAATACGCACGTTGGTGATGCAGATTTGGTGTGGCATGAGGTCGGCACGGACGAACATCTTATTATGCCAGCCTGCCTCGCAGAATGGGAACGGATTTAATCCTGCATCACAATAGCTCTGCGCCACGGCTACGATTTCGCCTACCTTGTAAGGCAATTTGCAGGTGATAAGACTTTCACCACTATTTGCTATGATTTGAGCTATATCACCAACAACAGCAGCTTCCTCAATATCATCCGTTGGTAAAAGAGGTTTCCCTTTTAATATGCGCCTTGTCTGCGTCTTTCTTCCCGACAGTACGGTCTCCGTTAGCCCGTATCGGTCATTGAACATTATCTTTTTCATGTCAAATATTCTTTACTAAATTTTTCATTCCTGATTAGATGACTAATCATGGTAATACAGTTTTCAAAAATGCTCGGCTTAGTTGTGAAGAATTGTTGTCCATTATATTGAGTATCATAATATACTATCAACGGCGGTTCAATCATCAGTTGAACTGTTTCTTTTTCGTCAATATATTGAGGAAGCATTTCTAATATCCGAGATAAACTCCACGCTGGAACATCCTTCCCCCAAATCTCATCAAATACTTCTTCTCCGGTCATCGGTGTGCTGTCTTTATGCTTATGGAATGGACTGGATAATTTTGCTATTCGTTGCGGAGTCCAAAACTCGCCTCGTAAAGTAGGAGTGTGTGGTCTCAGTTCCCACCTCATTGTTTCCGACTTACTGTTTGTATGGTGGTAAACCATATCAGCCGTTTCCGGCTTCAAGCCCAATGCAAGCAGCCGTTCTGACTGCTCACGGGTGGTGCATATCTGTGATGTAAAGTTCATTTTTCCAATATTTTTAATAGCTCTACGGCTTTTTGTTTATCCTCATAACCTTTGATGTTGCACCAATGAGTACTGAATGTCTTATCCTCTCGCACTTGTACCCAATATACTGTTATTGGGATGCAACCATTGTAGGCAGAACCAACTACTATTCTGTATCGTTTTCCCATTTTCTTTTCTGTTTATTATTCGCAAAGACCATAATAACTCATGCAGCTTGTTGCCACATCGTCATCATCAAACAGAGAACCTCCTGCGTGCTTATTTTGCAAATAGCTCACTACATCGCAAATTAGCGGGTATGCGCCTTTGTAATGCCTTTTCGATATTTTATCAGGTCCAAAGAAACTACTGTTAAACTGTGCTTCAAGGTTGGCAATATGATTTATCCGTTCCGGGTCTTGAACACTGATATTATAAATATCCAGATGTGAAGCCATAACACACGGATAACATCCTACACGTTTGTACCCCATACGGTAAAGTGGATTGGGCTGTAACCCACTTTCAAGTATGTAGTCTATGACCTGCTGTGCCGACCATTCGAACACGGGGCGCAGCAAGTCATCAGCATGTTTCTTACGGAACGCCAGCACATCTTTACGGCGGTATGTGTGGAACTTATCCTTTCCGTGCTTATCTTTACCGTATGGCTGCACGTAATACTTAAAATAGGTGCATTGCTTCGACATTTCGGCACGTTTGGCACTTTCAGCCGCACGTATTCCCTGTATCATCAGAATATCATCGTTCACTTCATCGAGTATGTAGTCAATCATAGGTATGGACTTTAATTCAGAGGTGCAGAACCTACGTTGCGAAGACGGCCAACGTTTTTTCTTGTGAGCCAAATCTTCCATCCCTTCAAACTTTTTGGATTTGAGCGTGACAAGGTTTAACGCGAGTTCCTTGCGTATATCTTCGATGTATTTGTATGTCAATGGATGTTCCCAACCTGTATCACAAAACACTGTAATGAAGTCTTTTGTTATATTGTTGCGTACCCATAATAACGATGCAAGACTATCTTTACCTCCGCTGAATGTCACTATTGTTTTCATTATGTATTTTCTTTATTAGTTTTCTTGCAATCTTATCTACTTTAGCCTGTGGCATCCAACCATTTCGAGAACGAACATAACTCCTCGCATTATTTAACTCATTTGCTTTTACTCTTGCAGTACGATACTTATCAATAACATTATACAAATAATCCATTGCTTCTTTTGCACTTGTTATGTATTCTTCATCGGACGCAGCTTCTAAAGCATCTCTTATTTGGTCTAATCCAAAATTGATTGCGTTATATTCTTTTTCAGTTATTGAAATTCTCATTTTCCTCCTCCTTTTTTATGGTCGCATTTCGGACACTGTTTTGTTATAGGATTGTATGCAGGTGAAATCCACCACAACTTCATATCGGGAGGGTCGGGTAAATAGCGTTTACAACTTTTTCGAATTGGGCAGGTAACGCCCGAACAGTAAGCATAATCGGTATTCATAATTTCAATGTTTTTTAAGTTCTACAATTTTCGGAATGATTGCTCGTTACCGAAATTGACGATGTGCATCATTTCGCGGAAACGGTCGGCAATGCGTTCGTCATAGTATTTTTTTATTTCATCTGCCGCAAGATTGGATGATGCAAGTGTGCAAAATTGTTCTTCGTATCGGTAAGAAATGACATCCATAGCCGCCGTAACATAATCGCCATAGTGTACGCTCTCTTTAGGTTCTACGCCGAGGTCGTCGATGGCAAGTATCTCGATGTTGCGGATACGCTTGTACCTGTTTACGTCATCGTAATTCTCGCGTGTAGGATTGTTGTATGCTTTTGCAAGTAATACAAGTTCCTTGGCTGTGACAAGCATGAAGCCACGTTTCGGAAAATCGTATCGGATATCTCCAGAGGGTTCATTTGCACGCAGGTACTTGACGAGATTTTGCATGGCTTTGAGAATAGTCGTCTTTCCATTCCCGGCACCTCCACAGAGAAACAGGCCGAAAGTAGATGATTCAGAAGTAAGCCATCGGGAAATATCCCATAGGTGTTGCTTGTAGGCTTCTGTGTCCTTAAAGTCTCGGTAACGGCTTACTACCTCTGCCCGGCAAGCGGCATAGAGCATGGTGTACACCTGTTCGGCAGTATATGGAAGTCTAAAACGTTCCACCATACGTCTTCGTTTCATCAGATTGGAGAATATTTCCTCTGCGCTGATTTTTGCTTTGGGGTCTATTAGTATCATCTTTCTTTCTGTTTTTATTATTTACTATTCGCAACCATGAGTTGAAATGTGATTTTGCATCGGATAGTGATTGGTGGCGTTCCTTACCATCGGCAACGCATTGGACTTTGAAATCATCCAAACAGGAGCGCAGCTTGGAAATATCCATAGAGTGCAACACCTGTAATTGGTCAAGCCATCCATCTTCTTTCTTCAACATTTCAATCTCTTGTTCAAGAGTGAGCGTGTAAGGCTCATAAGGTGGTGGTGGATTCTGTTTTGTTTCCTCTCCGGCAGGTTGTTCTTCTTTTTTCGGAGTATCGTCTTCATCATGTTCGAGCAGATTATATTCATCGATACAATAAACCCTGCGGCATTGTGCGCAGATACGAGCGTACCGTTCTTGTATGCCACGAGATGTAAGCACTTTCTTCGTTTCAAAAAGTTGGCTTGAAAACAACCCCAATGCCAGGCAGGTTCTAATGACTTCGGATATATATGCCTCGTCAAATCCCGTAAGTTCCGAACAGATGAAAGGCAACTCTTTATCCCACTCCATGTAATACCCATCCTTGTAGATATTACAGAGCAGAAGAGCATATACCGATATGGCTTTCCCACCTTGATATTTGATTAGCTTCCTAATTTTAATGTCATTGAATATATCTATATCCATAGGAAAATAGTCAAGACCTTTTTTTGAAGTTCGTGCCATATTGACTTTTTTAATCGTTATTCAAAAAATCGCTTACCTCCCGGATGAAATCATCGAGCGAATAGCATACGACATATTTTGCTCCGTTGGCTTCCGCATCTTTCTGCCATGCTTTTTGGGCGGCGGACTGTCGTCCGCCGGGCTTCTTCATCTCAATGCACAATCCTCCGTATAAGCGATTGCTCTTAAGCAGGATGAGGTCTGAAACTCCGGCAGTAGCCCCTTCCTCTTTTAGTTTGGCTCCTGTAACGGCATCGCGGCGACCTCCGTTTGGAATGGCGAAAAGGATATTCTTTAGTGCCGGGTATTTCAGCCGGAACCAGCGGACACAAGAACACTGTATTCGATGTTCCTCGTCTGCCGGGTGCTTGCGATGTTTCCCGGCTGCTTTAACAATTTCTTCGAATGTCATCATCCCTATTTTTATTGGTTTTATCAATTACAGTTGTTTCTTTACCAGCATGAACAATGCTTACTTTTGTGCCATCAGGAACTGCATCACGGAAAGCCTTTACATGTTTCTGTATCTTGCTATCTGATGCAATGTTCATTATCCTATGCACATCATCACGACTGTCTTTTTCTTGTTTGAGACGTGAGTTGTCATAGAAGAAAGCATCCAAGATTTTGGTTTCAACGATGTCGGCAATCTCATAATCTTGCATTGAATTTTTCATGTGTTCTACAATCAGTCCGTGTGCCGCACGATTAGAACCAGCATTAACAAGCAGGTGGAACGAGGTACGTTTTTCCTTACCTGTTTTTTCATCAACAATAATATAATTGAGTTTTGCCTTATACCATTTATCAGCGTAGCCTGTAGCTTTGCTGTTCATGCCGATGATTTTTTGTGCTTCAGCATCGGTTGCACTTTGAATACCGGCCACATCCAATACAACTTCACTGATATTGGTACGCTTGATTGTGACTACTTCGAACTCACCCGATATGTAAGGTGTCATTTCTGCAATGATACGTGCTTCTGTAAAGCTGAGAGCATCAACTATGTACAATTCTGTCACTTTCTTTTGCATTCCGTTCTCAAGAGTTTTCTCGTAACGGATTCCACATTCAAAATAGGTACTCATTTGTTCATTTTGTTTTTAAGTTCTTTACTGGGTATAAGTTTGGCTGAGCTATGTGCAGGAATGATTACCGTAGTGCCTTTGCTTATATTACGGGCTTTCCTTTCGGGACTTTTGTGAACCTTGAATGTAGCAAAGCCACGCACATAGACATTCTCGCCTTTGGATAGTGATTGGGAGATTGCTTCAAAAATACAATCAACGGCTGCAATAGCCTGTGATTTGGTTAGACTTGTGTTACTGATGACGTATTCAGCGATTTCTGCTTTTCTCATTTCTATGAAATTTTAATTGGTTAATAACTTTTTGTTCAGTTTTTTAATCAGTTGCCTTATTACCCAAGCACGGCACACATTCTTTTGTCCGGGAAGACTGTCGTACATTACGGCTGCATCGCCGAGGTACTTGATGATTTTCAATATATCCGTCTTGCATATTTCCATGTCAGCCCGAAGTGTTTAAGAATGATTTTACCAACTCGTTGAAATACATCTCATCGGTGGGTATCTCATCATCTGCATTCATAATCTCGTTGGCAATGGATTTTTTTCGATGGATGAGTGAGTAGATGGTGTGGTCGATTGTGCCACGCCCAAGCAGGTAGTAACAGGTAACATTGTCCTTTTGTCCAATGCGATGCGCCCTGTCCTCGCATTGGCAGCAGTCGGCATAAGTCCACGCAAGTTCGATGAACGCCACATTTGACGATGCTGTGAGCGTGAGGCCTACACCTGCCGCTTTGATGGAGCAGATGATGAGCTGCACATCGGGATTGTTCTGAAAGGCATCCACGGAAGCCTGTTTGGAAATGGCATTATCCCTACCTGTAACAGTTACCGCTTTCGGGAAAGCCTTTTTCAGTTCGTCCACAATGTCGTGGAGCGAGCAGAATACAATGAGTTTCTTTCCGCTATCAAGGAATGTGCGGATAAAATCAACGGCTTGCGCTATTTTACCTCTTGTGGCCAAGGAGCGCAAAGTCATAAACTTTACAAGGGCTTCCATACGCATTTTGCGGCGTATTTCCCAATCTGTACACTCTGTATATTCTTGTAGATAGGCGGCAAGGTCGGATGCGGCAAGGTTGTATTCCGGCGCATTGGATATTTCCACATACAGGTCCACACGAGTTTTGTCGGGGAGCTGCGGAAGAACCTTTGCTTTCTCTCGGCGTATCATACAGGTATCGTAGAGCCTGTTTGAGAGTTCAGAAAGTGGCACTGCCGGTTGTGCATTTTTATCTTTGGGGTCGGTGCAGTAATCGGCAACGAACTGTGTGCGACCTCCAAAATCGTCTTTCAGTCTGTTCATAATGGAGAGCTGCGCTATCAAGTCCTCCGGGCGATTGACAACAGGAGTACCTGACAGGAGTATTACCCATTCCTTGCCGACTGACAAACCTTTCGTGAAGATTGTCTGCTGTGCCGTTGGGTCTTTTACCCGGTGGCTTTCGTCGATGATGATAGATTTGAACATCTTAATCTGCGGACAGAACACGACATCTTTCAGGCGGAATTGTTTGCCGCCCTTAATATCCCATACGAAGTATTTTTTAAGGCTCTCATAATTGACAATGGCGACTTGGTGCATACCCATACCCAGCAGATAGTTCCAAGTGGTGCGCACACTGTTGTCAAGGACGATGGCGGACTTGTCCGTAAATTTTTCGAACTCACGCTGCCAATTGATTTTGAGAGAGGACGGACAAATCACAAGGCAAGGATAAGCGTTGGCGGTATCGACAATGCCAATGCTCTGCAAAGTCTTACCTAACCCCGGCTCGTCACCGATGATGATGCGCTTATGCTCCAAGCCGAAACATATACCCTCCTTTTGGTATTGGTACGGTTCGACTTTTAGATGATGCTGTAATTCGTTCATTATTTGAAATTTTCTATCTCTGTTATTAAATCTTCTTTATCCATTCCCTTTATGTACTTGCAGAGTACGAGGTCGACAGCTTGATTGTAGAACCGCTCGAACTCGTGTTGCTCCATTGCAGCGAATGATATGCTGAGGTATTCTATCTCGTGTTCGCCATATTCGTTGATGGTATTAGTGAAATACCCCAAGTCGCGCTTAAAGCGTCTGAGCATATCCTGCTCGTTGTTTATGCGCCACTTTTCAACAAGATTGGACGGCAGGTTGTCGAATGTGAGCCGCACGAGCGCAAAGAACTTCTTGTGATGTTCGTAGTTGCGTGGGTTGCTGACTTTGCACTTGACAACTGCGCCGACTTTGAGTCGCTTCTTTAGGTCAAGGTCGCTGTCGTACATTGGCACAAGACCGTAAGGCGTAACTTTGCAGTATATATCCATAGCTCTATGATTTAGGGGTTAAACACCAATATTGAAATGCTAACTCTTCGTACTTCTCACGCCCACGATTGTAAATCCCATCGCCGCGAGTAATGAATTTTTTGAATACCTTGCAATTTTTCTTGCTGATGGCGTAAATGAAATCACGGTCGGAGCGTGCAATGTCCATATACCAGGCACGACTTCTATCCCAATCAAAGAAATCAACCGCTTCCTCGAACTGTTGTTGTGTGGATGCAAAGGTGGTTTTGAGGTCGCCACCGAACGAGCCGAGCCACCAATCCCATTTGCACCGTGTGTCGAGGGTGAAAGGGAAATCACAGTATGAGAATTGCTGTGCTTGATTGACCATGAACCGCTGTGTTTCGGAGCAGTCAAGCACTTTGGCAAGGAATTGGTCGTTCCGGGCTTCCATACGGAGAGCCTTTTGCATTTCCTGTGCGTGCCGGAACTCGTCCTCCAAATACTGCTCATCATCCACGGTCAGATGGTAATAATCCACACGTGCCGGTTCTGTGATGATAGCATCGACCAGCGAACCGAAGCGAAAGGCGGCTTCCTTATCGCCATACTGCATACGTGGATGCAGGATGTTTTTCAGTTCTGTGAGGTCAGAGTTACTGACCTCACTACGGCTGTAGTATGTATCAGGATTGCTACTCATTGTTAATCGTCATCATAATCTGGTTCAAAATCTTCGTCATATTCTACATCTCCCTCACCGTTGCATACCTCACAGGTTTCCACTGAGCCGCGGATAAGTTTCACTCCATTAGCATCGGCAAGTTCTTCGTCATCGTAAAGCGTATTCCATGCGTCTTCTCCACATTCCACCTCATTGCCCGTCGCGATGTTGTAGGCAAACCAATGTTTGCCGTTTCCATCGCAAGCCGCACACTTGACCATTGTAGGTTCTCTTTCGTTCCACGGCGCACGAGGGTCATACTCTGCGCCCATCGGGTAACCTCCGCAACTCATATTACTTGGCTTTAACGTCATCAATGTAGTTTACACTCTCGTCTTGGATATATATGCCATCCTTGTTGGCAAGTTTCTCGCAGAAGGTGATTTGTTTCTTGAACATCTTGGCAAGCTCTTCAACGGAGAGTGTGCAGCCCTCTTTGCTCCACCACATACCCATTATGGCCATAATGCCCTCCGGGTTGAGCAATTCTATCTTCTGTGTTACTTTGACTTTTGGCTGATAACCCTGCACGACTGCCTGTGTATCGAAAAGGCTGCTCATTTCGGACTGCTTGCGGGCCAGTTCTGCCTTTGCCTGTTCCTCTGCTTCTTTGCGCTGGCGCTCTTCTTCCTTTTGGGCAGCTTCCTTGCGCTGACGCTCTTCCATTTCAGCCTTGATGCGAGCGGCTTCAGCGGCATCAGCCTGTGCGATGCGTTCAAGATTGGTTTTCTTGGAGGGCATACGGTCAAGAATGAAATCCTTGTTGTCCTGCACTTCACAGGTATACATCTCCGTGAATTTCTTTCCAAGTCGTTCCTTGGTTTCAATCTCTACCTTACGCACCTCATCTACGGTAATGCCGACAGGGATGCGTATCGTAGTGTGAAGATTGAAAAGGAAGTCGGCAGGAAGTTGTGCCGGATATTGCTTGATAGTGTTTAACACCGAATCATAATTGGCAAGCGTAACACTCTTGTCTTGCTCTGTCAAGTAATTTATGGCAGAATTGAGTAGGGTCGCGAATTGTTTTTCAAAATCATCCTCAACATCCTGCTTCATCTGCTTGCGAGCCTGTTCCGCCTGTTGTCGGGCAAGTTCAGCACGGCGGCGTTCTTCTTCCTCGGCTCGTTTCTTGGCTGCATACTGATTGCGACATTGCTGTAATTTGTATGGAATAGTGTCGACCTTGGTCGGGTCAATAGCGTTTTCCATTACCGTGAACTCCTTACGGATGTCGTCAAATAATTTGGTGACAGGCGAACGGCGTTCGTTCATCTTCTTTACTGTCTTGCGAGCCTTTTCGATGTATTCTGCTGCTTGGCGGTCAAGTTCATCAGTCATTCCATGCTTTGAAATGGCATCAAGGATATTCTGACCTGCAAAAATGCAGCGTTCGCGAGACTGTTTGTTTTCATTATATGATTGCGGAGCTGCCGACACAATAGTCTGTATGTTCTCCTGCTTAACAATTGCTATTTCTTGTGACATTGTACTTAATAATTGAGGTTAGAAACTTTCGTCATCTTCTCCGCTGCTGGCAGGGTCGAACGATACGCCGGCAGACATATCGGGCTGTGGTGCAAAACTCTCTTCCGGCTTGGGTTCTTGCGTATCTACACCACCGTACGGGTTGAAATCGTCCTGCGGTTGAGGTTGGTCAATAACCTCACTTTCGAGCGATGTGCCTTTGCCGATTTTGAGTTTCGGATAGGTTTTGAATGCGTGTTTGATGCACTTTGCCATGAGGAAGCCCGTGTCAATTTGTCCCTCGCCGCCATAAAGGGCGTTGGGCTTTGATACCCATGTCCCTTTGCTGCGGTCATAGTAAGTATTGTTCTTTTCAGAATATCCTTTCAGGCGCAGCCAATCGGGTTCGGTCATTACGGAATAGTCGATAGAGCCATCGGAACGGGTGATTTTGAGGAAGCAAGCTACGATACGGTTTGATGTACGAGGAAATGCGCTCATATAATTGACAATTTTGTGTCCGTTCTGTTCTCCGAATTGGAAGCTATCGCCCTCATAGACGATGACAGGATTGTCGGCGTGGCGTATCTGCCCGGCTCTTGCACGTAGTACCAGTTCTCCATATCCCGAAATCGTGAGATTACAGATGTTCTCATAGACATCCTTACCGTTTTGGTCTATGCCGACTTTCGCAGAACGAGGAACGAGATAGCAGAGTGCTTGCGCTCCGGGCTCCAATGTAAGACCGCGCACGGCAAGGTCTATGAAAGCATAGAATGTTGATGTACCGGAACACTTGCGCAATTTTTCGCTATCACGGAGCGCACGGTTGAAATAGATTGCTTCACGCTCATAGACGGCTTCGCCACCTTCTCCCCAAATGGAGTTGTACACGCTGATGAACTGCGCCTTTACACGTTCATCGCGTATCACATTTGTCGGTTGCATTTGCTGCAACTCTTTTGCTAATGTCATTGCATTGCTCATTGTTGTAATTTTTTGAGTTAATAAATACAGTTTGTCTATTTGTGGAAGGGGCAGGATTTGAACCTGCGTCCTGCTGCATCATGGCCATTCGGGTGCGCACCGCCGCTCTATCCGCTGAGCTACCCTCCCTAAATATTGAAATAGTCTTGTTTTACTTGTTGTAGCATCCTCAGTTCTGATGTACGGTACTCTATTTTTCCCGGTCGTTTGTGCGGCTCAATCTTGCCCTGTCTGCGCCACCTATCCACATTACCACGTCCGAAGATTGCATATGCCTGTCGCTGGCTGATGAACTCTGCATCGTTTTGTGTGTCAGAGAGCATTTTGACAACGGTGGCTGCAACATCATTCACAAATGTGTCGTAGGTGACTGATTTATCGGGGAAGTCGAGCGTGAACATTGTGGCGACTACTTTTTACATTCATCACGCATTTCTCTCCATGAGATAGAGAGCAAGTTCCACATCAACACCAAGAAAATAAGGGCTACGATACAGCCGAAAATGGTTGTTATATTTCCCATTACGAGGTGGGCAATGCATTCGATAACAATGCAAAGCATCATTATACAGGCAAGAACAAATTGTGTTATCGATTGAATCCGGCTCATATTATCATATAGATAATCCGTTGTCTTTTCTATGCGGTTCTTAATCTGTTTCATAATCGCTATTTGTTTGAGGGGTTACATAATGGTTTTGTGGCGTACTCTACATATCTGCGAAGCAGGTTGCAGTATCGACCATTCAAGCTGTTATGCGCCTTTGGGCAAGCAGCACAGGTGGGGTTGGTATGGGTTTTCATTACGGTAGTGGATTTCTATGACTTTCTACTGTTGCCACTAATTCACTGCCTTTGTAGATGTAAATCGGGAAACCGGTATCTAACACTTTTGCAGCTTTCTTTGCTTCTCGGAGTGTGGAAAACTCGTGTCGGTCGCCACACCAGCGGTCTATGAAATGAAATTTGTTCATAATACTTATGCTATTCGGGTTACGGTTATAGTCTTTGTCTGTCTACAGGTTTCTGTTCTGTACTTGCGGTCAAGGATAAGACCGAGGTCTGATGCCTGCGCACGGACTACTTTTGTTCGTGCAATCGGGAATGTTGTAGTTTCACCTACATTCAATTCACGCAAAGCAGGGCGCACTTTTACTTGATTTTCTGCCATTTCCTTTGTTGTTTAATGGTTATTGTTTAACTTTATGCTGCAAAGATATACAATCTGCGGATATAAACAAAACATTTCGCAGATATTTTATCAACAAATTGTATTTATGAAGTTTTGATTATGCTGAAATCTGAAATGTTAGAATGCCTAATTAATTATTACTCAGATGGTAATAAGGCTAAATTTTCTGCCCAAATAGGCGTTAAACCGCAGACAGTAAGCGCATGGATTGCGCGTAATACTTTTGATGCAGAAGTTTTATATACAAAATGTAGCGACATATCTGCGGATTGGTTGCTTAGCAATGGAATGGGAGATATGTTGAGGTCAGTTAATAATACAGCAACAGCTAATGGGGATAGCTCCATTGCCGCTATAAATAGTAGTGTCACAATGGAGAGAAACGAGGTTCTACAAGAACGCCTGAAGCTGATGGAAGAATTGCTTGCGGAAAAAGAGCGATTGATTACGGTTTTAATGGAAAGGAAATGAAAAAGCTATTATTGCTGTTTGTATGTTTCTTGATGACAAGTTCGTTCTTATTTGCAGACGGAAATGAAAAACAATATCGAAAGCTCATTTCGGAATTGGATATAGATACTACGGCTATACACGCATCATCGGTCGGTGACTTTTGGGATTTTGTGTGGAAGAAGAATGGTCGGTTGTACGAATTTCATAAGGCTTTTGAGAAGAATAAACCGATGGCTGTAAAGGCCAATGATGAGATAGGTAGAAGTCTTTACTTGTCTGCGGAACATTTTAATTCATTGGAAATAGAGGCTGACAACTCGGACAGCAGACTTGTTAGTTTGCTTGAAGAACTGGGTGCGTTGAGTGTGTTTTCTGACACCAAACTTTATGTTGTGAATAATACAATACCTAATGCACGTACACTTCCGGATGGAAGAATTTACCTTAATACTGGGTTGTTTGTTGATGGCATGACTTATCCACACATTCTTGGTATTTGCGCCCATGAATTTGCACATTTCCTATTGCAACATGCTAAAATTCATTATTATAATTATTGCAAAAAAGAACGAAACAACAAAATAACTGCTGCGATAACTTCTGCAACGAATGCTATTGCAAACGGATATGCAGCAGCAAATGGAGTTGAAACTGATTGGGATGATGTGAACGCAACGACAATTCAACTTTTTGAGGTTGCTGAATTATCTTCAAATAGATTCAGTTATAAATACTCAAGGGAACAAGAAATAGAGGCGGATATTATAGCATGTAGATTATTGGAATATTTGGGGTATGGAGGTGAAAAGTACATTGAGGCTCTATCACTCATAAAAGACCCATACGAGTATTTGATTGTTAATGAAAATAGCACTCATCCATCTACAGAATTTAGAATAGGCTTGTTGAAATACATGATGGCACATTCTGAGATTATGAGAAAAGAACCAAAAGAAGTGTTTGAATAAAGAAATGACCTCAAATAATCGATTTGCACGCATTCCAATCTCGCAGACGATAAAAGTATTGCTTTGGGCATTTGCGTTGATTGTAGCGTACTTATTTGCCCTCAACGGGCGATATATAAAGCAAGACAGGGATGAGTATTTTGATAAATGGACTAAAACAATAATTACGATAGACAAATATGAAACAATAAACTGAAAAACTACCGTTGTCTAACTGTTGCACAAATATTTATAACTCCTTGCACGGCAAATATTCTTATCTGCGGCTCAGGCAGCAATTGAAGGATAGAAAGATAAACTGGTTAGAAAGTTAACTTTCTGATAATTGGGCTGTAATCGTCTCGTGAGAGAATGATTACAGCCTTTTTTGTTGGATGATGTTATTTTTAATTGTATTTGTTCAGCCCTGATAATCAGCCATTAATAATGATTTGTTTGGTGATTATTATAAAAAACTAACTAAATATTTGTTTAAGATGAAGAAGTAGCTTAATTTTGCCCCCGAAAACAAAACATGTTTTTATTTTATAACTTAAAAAGAAAGAAGATGAAAAAGGGTTTATTATTGGTAGTTGTAATGTTAGCAACTATCGCTGTAAAAGCACAGGACATTTACGTAGGCGGATCATTGAACGTATGGCGTAACAGCACAGGCAACACTACTTCTTTTAAAGTTGCTCCGGAAATCGGCTACAATTTTAATGAAACATGGGCATTGGGTGCTGAACTGAACTATTCACACGAATATGTGAAACAAGTGACTGCAAATTCAGTTACTGTTGCTCCGTACATCCGTTGGTCTTACTATCAGAATGATGCTGTACGTCTGTTCCTGGACGGAACTGCTGCTATTGGTTTCGTGAAAATCAAAGATGGTGATACCACTAAAGCAGGTCAGATCGGTTTGAGACCGGGTATCGCTGTTAAACTGAACGATCATTTCTCTTTTATCGCCAAGTATGGTTTCTTGGGATATCGTAAGAATGTGAACACTTCCGGAGATTCTTTCGGTCTGATGTTGACTAGCGAAGATTTGTCTATTGGTTTCCACTACAATTTCTAATCGGGTAGTAGATAATAAAAAATAGGAAAGGGGATTCTCTGAAATAGGGAATTCCCTTTCTTTGTGTGTAATCTCTATATTTTACACGTTTGTTAACGAAAAAGTTGTTTGATATATATATCAATCATATATTTGCATTGTTAATTAAACAGATGATTTAACTATAGTATTAATTAAAACTTTAGAATTATGAAAAAGAGTGCTTTATTTATTTTATTTGCGCTGATTTCAGTTGCTGGCTTTTCACAGATTACAGGTTGGAATGCTAAGGTAGGAATGAACATTAGTAATTATACAGGTGATGCTGATTTGAATGCAAAGATTGGCTTTAAACTTGGAGGTGGTTTTGAATATGCTTTTGATAATACTTGGTCATTACAGCCATCATTGTTTTTGTCGACTAAAGGAGCAAAAAAGGATGGTAATAGCATAAATGCAATGTATTTGGAATTACCAGTTATGGCTGCTGCTCGTTTTAATGTTGCGGATAATACAAATATTGTGGTTAATGCTGGTCCTTATTTGGCATGTGGTATTGCTGGTAAAACCAAAATTGATTTGGGGAATGATACGGAACGTAAGTATGATACATTTGGTGATGATGCTTTAAAACGTTTTGATGCCGGTCTTGGTGTTGGAGTAGCTTTGGAATTAGGTAAGGTTATTGTAGGATTGGATGGTCAATTTGGTTTAGTAGATGTAGAAAAAATAGGTAATCCTAAAAATACAAACTTTTCTATTGTATTAGGATATAAATTCTGATAAGAAAATTACTAAAAAGTAAACCGCTGTAAAAGATTACTTACAGCGGTTTCTTTATTTATGATTGTATATAATATTCGAATCGATATTTCTTAGTCCGCCAATTTCTTTAACTTTTTGAAATGCTCGATCACAGCCAGATAATTCTGATCCAGACAGGCATCAAATTTATTCCAGAGATCCCCCAGTACAACAGCCCCTCCAAATCCGAAATCTTTTATTTCTAGTAGATTATCTTCATTAATACCTCCAAGTGCCATTACTTTTGAGTCAATGATCTTAGCTTTCTGTGCCTCACGAAGTTCTTCTGCCGTATAAGTAGAATAGTAATTAACCTTCGAAATACTATCGTAAATGGGACTCATGAAAACGTAATCATAGAAATGCTTTCTGTTCTTCACCTCTTCTACGGAATGGCAGGAACAACTGACGTGTCCGGCATAGTCATGCGGTTCGCTCGGATTGCGTGCATTCAGGTGGATACCCATCAGATTGAACTCTTCTTTCAGATAAAAATGTTCGTGTGTCACAATGCGGCGATGATATTTTTCCGGAATCAGCGTCAGTAATCGTTCGGAATACATGGCCGGTGTCTCAGGTTTTCTGAGATGTAGAATATCCAGTCCCTCCTCGAAAAGAGCGGTAATGATCTTATCTTCTTCAACGAAGAACGTGGGCGTGGTAACTACAATTAGTTTCATTTCCTGTGTAAAGTTGTAAAGTTTAGCAAAGTTACTAATTAACTATTTCAGAAACCAACGTTTATAGTGAAAATTTGTTAGATTGCAATGTACGCAAGTCAATAGTCCATAGTTTACCTGATAATACTTCGCCAAATCCACAGATAATCTTCAGCACTTCCGTTGCTTCGATGCTTCCTGTTACAGCAGGAGTAATGCCCATTACACCTTTGGGAGGCGGAGGCATTCGCCTCATTTCTTCTTCGTCCGGATATAAGTCCCGATAACTTTTTTTCTCTTCTCCGTAATGAAAAACGGATACCTGACCTTCAAAGCCGCAGATTGCTCCATAGACATACACTTTCCCCATTTCGGCACAGATGTCATTGATAAGATAGCGGGTAGAAAAGTTGTCGCAGCCGTCTACTACTATATCATACTGACTGATAATTTCCTGTACGTTTTCCTCCGTCAAACGGATTGGATAAGTCCGGATAGTTATCTCGCTGTTTAGTGCGGAAAGTCGTTCGGCGGCACATATTGCCTTGGGTTTACCTAATTCTTTCTCCGAATAGAGCACTTGCCGTTGCAGATTACTGATGCTGACTACATCGTCGTCTACCAGTCCAATGCAGCCTACTCCTGCTCCGGTCAGATAGAGGGCTATGGGAGAGCCTAGCCCTCCCACGCCTACAATAAGAACCTTTGCTTGCTTCAGTTTCTGCTGACCGTCTTCTCCGATTTCGGGAAGGATCATTTGCCTGTCGTATCGCATCGTTTTATCTTTTAAAGTCAAAAGACTGGTCCCAATCCTTCCAGACCGGTTCACGTCCTAATTTCCTCAGGTCACGTTCCACTTCTACCGCTTTCCGTTCGTCACTCACATGGAACTGCTCCAGTGTTTGCGGGTAGCTGTAATATCCGCCCGGTTCTGTCTTGCTTTCGGCACTCATGGTTGTCACGCCCAGTGTTGCCATGTGATTTCGTATCTCGGCGCTTTCACGGGTAGAATAGGAGATATCTACATCATGATCGAAGATTCGCATGGCGAAAGTAAGCTGTGCAAGTTCCCGGTCGTTCATGATAACATTGGGTTGGAAGCCATCGTTTTCGGATGGACGCATACGGGGGAAGTTGACGCTGTATTTGGTCTTCCAGTAGTGTTTCTGCAGGTAGCGGAGGTGGTAAGCCATCATTGTCACATCTGTCCGCCATTCCTCCAGACCGATCAGGACACCCATGCCGATCTTATGGACACCCGCCTGTCCCATACGGTCGAAACCATCGACACGCCATTCGAATTTGGACTTCATGCCTCGCGGGTGATACTTTTTATAGTTCGCCTTATTATAAGTTTCCTGAAAGCAGATGACTCCGTTCAGCCCGTGATGGGTGAGTTCTTTGTATTCTTCCGCTTTGAGGGGCATCACTTCAATCTGAAGGTTGCTGAAATAAGGTTTTGCCAGATCGAGAGCACGGGCGATGTAAGGTACACCTGCTGCTGCCGGATTTTCACCTGTCACGAGTAAAAGATTCTCAAAAGGAGCCAGCCGTTTGATTGCTTTGTATTCGTTGATGATTTCCTCCTCCGTCAGAATCGTTCTTTTCATCGGATTACTGATATGGAAACCGCAATAGACGCAGGAGTTGGTGCATGAATTGGTGATATAGAGCGGCACAAACATAGAGATTGTTTTGCCGAACCGCTCCATCGTATATTTCTGGCTGAGGCGGGCCATCACTTCCAGATAGGGAGTGGCGGCAGGTGAGATCAATGCCATAAAATCGTTGACATCCAGATGCTCTTTTTTGCTTAATGCACGGCGCACATCGGCATCTGTTTTGGAATAGATGGCTTTTGTCGTCTCTTCCCAGGATATTTTTTCTAATTCGTCTGAGAACATTTTAATTAATTGAAAGTTGAAAATTAAAAAGAAATGAGGTTGTGACTTGGTTTGGGGATATTCACAACTCATTATTTATCACTCTTGGCATTTTTCTTCAGATCACGGGATAATCTCATGGCGCAGAAATTTGGTCCGCACATCGTGCAGTATTCTCCGTCAATGTGATGTCCCGCGCGGAAATATCCTTGTGCCCGTTCCGGATCGAGAGACAAGTCGAACTGATCTTTCCAGCGGAACTCGTAACGGGCTTTGCTCAAGGCATTGTCGCGTACCTGTGCTCCCGGATGCCCTTTGGCAAGGTCGGCAGCATGAGCGGCAATCTTATAAGTGATAACCCCTACACGTACGTCTTCTTTATCCGGCAGGGCAAGATGCTCTTTCGGAGTGACATAACAAAGCATCGCCGTACCTAACCAGCCGATTTGAGCAGCTCCGATGGCAGAGGTAATGTGATCGTAGCCAGGAGCGATATCCGTCACTAAAGGGCCGAGTGTATAAAATGGCGCATCATGGCATTTCTCGATCTGACGTTCCATGTTCTCCTTGATTTTATGCATCGGTACGTGTCCCGGACCTTCGATAAATGCCTGCACGTTCTTTTCCCATGCACGAAGTACCAGTTCTCCCATCGTGTCCAGTTCTGCAAACTGTGCTTCGTCGTTGGCATCATGGATAGAGCCCGGACGCAGTCCGTCTCCCAATGATACGGCAACGTCGTATTGAGCCAGAATATCACAGATATCGTCAAAGTGTTCATACAGGAAACTTTCCTGATCGTGCACCAGACACCATTTGCTCATGATGCTTCCTCCACGGCTGACAATGCCGCACAGACGTTTATCGGCAAGATGAACATTATGACGGCGGATACCTGCATGAATCGTAAAATAATCTACTCCCTGTTCGCATTGTTCGATCAGTGTGTCCCGATAGATTTCCCAGTTAAGGTCTTCCACTACACCATTCACTTTCTCAAGTGCCTGATAGATAGGTACAGTGCCTACCGGTACAGGGCAGTTGCGGATGATCCATTCACGTGTCTCATGAATATTTTCTCCTGTTGAAAGGTCCATCAGCGTATCACCTCCCCATTTGCAGCTCCATAAAGCCTTTTCCACTTCCTCGTCAATGCTGGAAGTGGTGGCGGAGTTTCCGATATTCGTATTGATTTTCACTAGGAAGTTACGGCCGATAATCATCGGTTCGGCTTCCGGATGATTGATGTTGGCAGGCAGCACTGCACGTCCTTCTGCTATTTCTTTACGGACAAATTCGGGAGTAATGTGAGTCTCGATTCCCAGTTCCTCACAGTTCATATTTTCGCGGATCGCCACATATTCCATTTCCGGAGTGATGATTCCTCGTTTGGCGTATGCCATCTGAGTGATGGCTTCTCCCTTTTTGGCACGATAGGGAAGGGCAATGTGTTCAAAGCGGAGATGATCCAGACTTTTGTCATCACGTCTCATTTGTCCGTATTCCGAAGTGATTTCGGGGAGTTGCTCTACGTCACCGCGTCCCACAATCCATTCTTCACGTAAGCGGGGAAGTCCTTTCTTGAGATCAATGCTCATTGACGGGTCACTGAACGGACCGCTGGTGTCATATACGTATACTTCCGGATTCGGAGTAGCTATCTTTTCTTCTCCTTCGAAGCTGACACTGGGCACTTGTTCAACTTTCCGCATGGCTACACGGATGTTCGGATAGAGTTTACCCGGCAGATACACTTTCTGAGAACGGGAAAATTTTATTTTTTGTTCCATAGAATTTTATTATCGTATTATTAAGAATAGTGAAACAAACACTACTCCCTACTTATTACCTATTACTTATCACCTATTACTTATTCCAAAAATGCAGTTAAAGGTGAACTTGCTTCTGCTATAAAGTTATCAGCCTGCAGACCCAGTCCTGCTTCGTATGCCCGTCTTCCGGCTTCGGTGGCGGCTTTGAAGGCCAACGCCATTTCTACTGGATTGCCTGCTACGGCGATGGCGGTATTTACCAGTACGGCAGAAGCTCCCAGTTCCATTGCTTCGGCAGCGTGGCTCGGTGCACCGATTCCGGCATCTACGACAACGGGGATACCGGCCTGCTCGATAATAATCTGCAGGAATTCTTTGGTTTGCAGTCCTTTGTTAGTTCCGATGGGAGCGCCTAGCGGCATTACGGTAGCGGCACCGGCTTCTTCCAGTCGTTTGCAGAGCACAGGGTCGGCCTGGCAATAAGGTAATACGATGAAGCCCAGTTTAACAAGCTGTTCTGTAGCCTTCAGGGTTTCGATAGAGTCGGGGAGCAGATAGCGCGGATCCGGATGGATTTCCAGTTTCAGCCAGTTGGTACCAAAAGCTTCACGTGCCATCTGTGCGGCGAAAACAGCTTCTTCCGCATCGCGTACTCCCGATGTGTTGGGTAGCAACTGGATATTCGGATGAATAATATGTTTCAGCATGTCGTCTTCTTTGTCATCCATGTCGATGCGCTTCATTGCTACGGTTACCATTTCAGTGCCCGATGTCAGAATGGCTTGTTCCATTACTTCATTGGAATTGAATTTTCCTGTACCCAGAAAAAGGCGGGAGTCGAACTCACGGCCTGCAATTACTAACTTTTCCACTTTTCAATTATTTTATTTGATTATACATTTCATGTTCAAAATCTTTCGTGTTTCCGCTGCCGGATCCTCCGCCCGAAGAATCGTTCCGGAAAGTGCTATTCCGTTCACTCCGGTTTCGAGTATGGCGGGTATATCCTCACAGGTGATTCCTCCGATGGCTACTACCGGCAGTTCGATATTCGCTTCCTTCATCTGAGATAAAATAGCGGCATAACCTTCCAGTCCCAGAACAGGACTCAGGTTTTTCTTTGTAGTGGTAAACCGGAAAGGACCGATGCCGAGGTAATCCGCTCCGGCACGGTAGTGCTGTACGACATCTTCGAATGTATTTGCCGTACCTCCGATAATAAATGCTTCTCCAAGTAATTGTCGTGCCTGATCTATCGGCATGTCTTTTTTGCCCAGATGCACTCCGTCCACTTCCAGCTTTTTGGCAAGTTCGACGTGATCATCCAGAAGTAAGATCGCTTCTTTTTCTTTGCAGAGAGGCTTTAGTTGGAGGGCAACAGCTTCCACCTCTTCATACGGAGCTTCCTTCATGCGTAGCTGAATCCATTTACATCCTCCTTCAAGTGCCATGAGTGCCGATTCGAAATAAGTATACCGATCGGTCTGGTGGGTGATAAATTGTAGACTGACCATACTTTTACCCTCCACAAGCCGCTTTGATGACCACGAGGTTATCATTCTCCTGTAACGCGAATTTCTCCCATTCGGAACGTGGAATCATTTTGTTGTTTACGGCAATAGCGATGCCTTGTGCCGGAAGTTCCAGTTGGGCAGCCAGTTGTGTAAGGGTAGAAGCAGGAGTCATTTCCACCTCTTTGTTGTTAACTTGTACTTTCATTGTCCTATCAGTATTAATAAGTTGAAAGTAAATACAAAGAGCGTGCTTATATAGAAAGGCGATAAGAAAGAAACACAATCCCTACGTCAGTGCTAACTGCCTCAGGTTCCTAGGGTATAATCTCAGCCCCTCTTTGGGGCACCCCTTTGTCTTTACGGGAGCAAAGTAAGCGAAAAAGAAACAAAGATTCATCAAATTATCCGGTTTTTTTTCATTTTTCTTCCGATTCCCGTTTTTTGATAGGATGAGAAAAGACAAACCGTGCTCCGTTCTTATAATTCTTGTCAATCCAGATATCGCCTCCCATGCGTTGTATGGTCAGTTTGCAGATTGCCAGTCCCAAGCCTGTTCCCTGCACAAATTCGTTGAGCTTCTCAAAACGCTGGAATACCAGTTCCTGCTTGTCTTCGGGGATGCCCGAGCCTGTATCGGTCACAGAGAACAGCATACACTGGTCTTCTTCATCTATTTCATAATTCAGCGTGATACTTCCGCCGTCGGGAGTAAACTTCAACGCATTGTTCAGTAAGTTGATGATAACCTGCTGCAAACGTAGCGGATCGGTATAGAGCATATAAGGCTCTTTCGGCATCTGAAGCCTGACATCTATATCTCTTGTCCGGTTCTTTCTGGTCAGTGTGATCATGTTCTGGCAATGATTTACCAGTTCGCACCATTCATACTTGAACAGCAGTTTGCCTGATTCCAGACGTGATACATCCAGTACATCACTGATCAGTTGCAATAACAATTCGGAATTAGTCTGGATGATATCCGCATATTCCTTCTGCTCGTCCGTTGTTTCCACGGTATCGATCAGCAGGCTGGAAAAGCCGACAATGGCGTTCAGCGGTGTCCGTATTTCGTGGCTCATATTTGATACGAAGGCACTTTTCAGTTGATTGGCTTCTTCGGCACGCTCTTTGGCATGACGTAGTGCAATTTCCGATAATTCCAGTTTCTTTTTATCTTCCCTTAGTTGGGCTGTAGTCTTCTCAAGGTGATTCTTTAAGATTTTTGTCCGGTAATAATAATACAGTGAGATAAACAGTCCGCCTATCAGTACAAGGAAGGTAAACAGGATGAATTGCACTTCCGTCCGATATGCCTGAAAGAAAGGCACCTGTTGGTTGATGATAAGTGAATTGAAAGGTAGTTTCTTGTCCTGAAATCCCCATTCATGCAGTTTGTTGGCATCAAATTTGTATCTGTTGGGCAACAAATGAATGTGGCCGACATTGTTTTTCCCCTTGTCCAGAAATTGATAAGCCTGTTCTCCCATGCTTCTCCCTATTCCGTCGTATTGGGGGATATATCCTCCGATTGCCCAATAACCGATGGCGGTAGCAGTCAGGCTGAAAACAGGCAACTCTGGATTCGCTTTGGAGAAAGCATATACAGAGTTGTTCATATACGTTATGCCCCGATTGTCAATTCTCCAGATACCCAGTAGTGCAACCGAATTTTTGGGGACATCGCGTAGTTGTTTGGCGGCAGCATCAAGGGTGTGGATACGGCCGTCAATATAGGTCGTCGATATTTCCGGATAGCGTTTCATATTCTTTTTTACCCACGCTTGTTCGGCAAGTCCGTTGTAGGTGTTGTCCGAGATGAACACTAAATGCTCCATATCCGGATAAAAGCTTCGCATCATTTCTATGTCCTTATCGATATCATATTCATATGTGTTACAGTATATTATATTGTATTTGTTCATTCTTTCCGTTAAGTCGATACTCTGAGGTTCATAAGTCCGTATATCAATAGAGTCTTCCGGAATACGGATGCCGTTGCGCGATGCCATAGCGCAAAATACGGGCAGTTGTCTGTACTTCTCGTCTTCGAGGTGCAGGAAACTGCTCCACGCTTCGCCACCCAGCAGGATAACCAGCTTGGCGTTCGGATGTTTGTCCAGAATGTTGGTAAGTCTTTTTTTCCATTTTCTGGATTGATTGAGGTCGGTAACATTCATGTTTTCTACGATGGTGGAATACTTGCCACCCAGTTGGCGGTACGTTTCTACGAACGTGTTGATATTATCGTAGGTATATTTAGTATCGGAATTATAGGACGTCACGAAAAGAATCTCCTCTTCCGGTTCTTCCGGAATAGCCGCATTGCCTGTAAAGGAGAATAAAAGAAAGGAAATAACGTAGACAATGCGCCATTTTTTATTTTTTAGCTGAAGTGTCATAATTGTCTGTTTTGATTTTCGGCTATTGCAAAAATACAAATTATGCCTTTGAAATACAATAGATAGTTTAGTTTTTTATGCTAGAAAAAAGGCCGCTGTGAAATTCACAACGACCTTTTCAATAGTATAGTTTAGCTTAATTTTAATGAGTCCGGTTACATTCGTTTTTCTACCACATCCCAGTCGATGATGTTCCACAGGGCGTTTACGTGGTCGGCGCGGCGGTTCTGGTAGTCCAGGTAGTAGGAGTGTTCCCACACATCAAAACCCAGAAGTGGTTTCAGTCCGGCGCGTACAGGGTTACTGCCGTTTCCTTCTTTGGTGATATGCAGTTTACCGTTCTTGTCTACTGACAGCCAGGCCCATCCTGAACCGAACAATCCGACTGCTGCTGCATTGAATTCTTTCTTGAAGTTTTCAAAGCTGCCGAAATCACGTTTGATGGCTTCTCCCAGTTTGCCTGCCGGTTCCTTTTTCGAAGGTTTCGGAGCGAATTGGAGGAAATATAAATTGTGATTCAGCACTTGGCCGGCGTTGTTGAAGATAGCTCCATCGGGAGCGGTGGCAACGATTTCTTCTACCGTTTTGCCTTCATATTCTGTTCCGGGCACAAGGCTATTCAGATTATTTACATATGTTTGCAGATGTTTTCCGTAATGGAAATCTATCGTTTGCTGACTGATTACAGGTTCCAGCGCATTGTTTGCGTAAGGAAGTTTAGGCATTTCGTAAGTCATGGTCATAATTATTAAAGACATTAATATAGTATTCATATTGTCAAAACTTTAAATGGTTTTGTTATACTATAATAACAGCCATAGTTCGCAAAAGGTTCACGGTATTTTATTTTTATTTATAAATGTACTGTATACGTTCCACTTGCTGCGGGTTGTCATAGCTGGTGCGGCATATCCATTGTCCCGTATTGTCATATTCGTAATAGGAGTCACCGTCGATCCGGTTTCCGTACTCGTCGTACAGGCAGGTCAGGCAGCCGGACGTCTTCTGGCTGTTGCCGAAGATACGTTGGTAGACGATGCGGGTGAGGTATCCGTATTTATCATATTCATACAGTTCTTTTTGCGAGAGAATCTGGTTGGGCGAATTGACAAAGAGCATATTCTGATGCTGAGATTCGGTCATTCTGCCTTTGTCATCATATTTGTTGACTGTATATCCCTCCATTTCCCCGTTCTTGTTGTACTCTTTGGTTTCCGTCAGTAATCCCTGCTTGTTGTAGCTGCTGACGGTATATCTGCCGTCCATGTATTTTAGAGAATCGCTTTCGATGCTACCGTCAATACCGATGCGGCGTGTACGGCGGTAAAAGTCCGTTTTGGTTTTCGGATTAGTTTTCACTTCGAAGATGCAGTGGCCTTGCGGGTCGTACAGCCTGCTGGTTTGCACCTCGTTGATAGGTTGCCCGTTCTTTTCAGTCACGGATAATGTGGTGGTAAGCTGCCCCTTGTCATTGTAGGTGTAGCTGGTCGTAATATTGCCGGTGCTGTCGGTTTCGCAGCACTTTATCAATCGTCCTTGAGTGTAATATTTCACGGTAGTCGGGGTGGAAACAATGGCTTGCAGGATAAATGGAGCACGCAAATTTTTTGCCTGGTCACGAAATTCCTTATACTTGTGTGTTTTGAGGAATTCCTGCAATAAACCGAGCGATTCGGAGTTGACTATTGCCGGTTTCAGAAGCTCGAAGTCTGCCTTTTCACTGAGATATTCAAGATCGTTCAGGTGAGTCCGTGCACCGGTGGCCAGATATGGTGTATTCTTATAATCATCGATGATCTGCCGGATGGCGGTGGCATTTCCTTCTTTTTTCAGGCTGTCGATACGTTGGAAAAGGAAATCATCATATAAGGTACGGACCTCGGCAAGATAGGGGCGCGGACCTCTGTCTTGATAATACTTCTGCATTTCGGGGTCTTCAAAGAAGGCTTTGAAGTTTTCAGGAGTCGGGGTGGTCTTCACTAGTTGGTAGAGCCGTACGTTTTCGGAGGCGTTGACTTGTGCGATAAATTTTCCGTTGGGATACTCCTTGACGTAAGTCTGGTAGATGATGGGAGTGGGGGCTTTGAGCATTCCTTCCAGCAGCGCCACCTCGCGGATGTTCTGCAGCCGTTGCAGCATGGCGGAGTCAACCGGATATTCGGTGGCGTGAATGCTGTCCAGCAGTGCCCGGCTGAAAGGAATTTTATCTTTCGAGGCCTCCAGCAGGTTGATAATGGACTGGTCCGCCTTGTCCCGTATCTGAGAAAGCGGAATCTTTTCCCCTTCACAGATACTGGGGAAGTTATTTTGGGCGGCTTTCTCGTAGCAGCCGAAATAGAGGGTGGCTGCCTGTTCGCTCTGTCCGTTCCACAGGTCGTTGAGGACGTCCATCAATGATAAATCTTCGGCATAGTACGCCTTTGTTTCGTCATCCAGTTTTTCCCTGTTCTTCTGCCATTTGTCGGCGTCATTGTCGTTCAGATACCTCAGCAGCTTTTCCATGCGGCTTTGCTTTTGTGCCATTGCTTGCTGTGGTATGCAGGCGACAAGGCACAAACATAAAATAAATGATAAAAATATACTCTTTTTCATTGCTTTGAGTGATTAGGTTAAATAGTTAGTGATGAAAAATCATAAAAATATCTTCATTGTCAAATGAATGTTATACTTTTGTCGTATTGAAACAAATTTGAACGCCAAGGGTTTGTTAAAAATCCTCATTGTTTTTATAATGCTGTTATGAATACCAACTATATAGAGGAATTAAATGAGAGTCAGTGTGCAGCAGTGACTTATAACGACGGGCCTTCGCTGGTGATAGCCGGTGCAGGTTCGGGAAAGACACGTGTGTTGACTTATAAAATTGCCTATCTGCTGGAAAACGGCTATCAACCGTGGAACATCCTCGCACTGACCTTTACCAATAAGGCGGCGCGTGAGATGAAAGAACGTATAGCCCGTCAGGTGGGCATGGAGCGGGCACGTTATTTGTGGATGGGTACCTTCCATTCCGTCTTTTCCCGCATTCTCCGTGCCGAAGCAAAGTATATCGGATTCACTTCCCAATTTACCATTTATGATTCGGCGGATAGTAAAAGTCTGATCCGTTCCATCATCAAGGAGATGGGACTGGACGAAAAGACATATAAGCCGGGGATGGTGCAGGCCCGCATTTCAAGTGCCAAAAACCATTTGGTTTCTCCTACGGGATATGCTGCCAACAAAGAAGCGTATGAAGGAGATATGGCAGCCAAAGTGCCCGCTGTCCGTGAAATATATACCCGTTACTGGGAAAGATGCCGTCAGGCGGGAGCTATGGATTTCGATGATCTGCTGGTGTATACGTATATTCTGTTCCGCGACTTTCCGGAAGTGCTGGCCCGTTATAGGGAGCAGTTCCGTTATGTGCTGGTGGACGAGTATCAGGATACGAATTATGCCCAGCATAGTATCGTACTCCAGCTGACGAAAGAAAATCAGCGTGTTTGTGTGGTAGGCGATGATGCGCAGAGCATCTACTCTTTCCGTGGAGCGGATATTGATAATATCCTTTATTTCACGAAGGTTTATCCTAATACGAAAGTCTTTAAACTGGAGCAGAATTATCGTTCTACGCAAACCATTGTCTGTGCTGCCAACAGTCTGATCGAAAAGAATGAACGTCAGATTCGGAAAGAAGTATTCTCTGAAAAAGAACGTGGCGAACCGATTGGCGTGTTTCAGGCTTACAGTGATGTGGAAGAAGGGGATATCGTAGCCAATAAGATAGCTGAACTGCGTCGGGAACATAGTTACGGCTATGCCGATTTTGCCATATTATACCGTACGAATGCGCAGAGCCGTGTTTTCGAGGAGGCTCTTCGGAAACGAAGTATGCCCTATAAAATCTATGGCGGACTTTCATTCTACCAGCGTAAGGAGATTAAGGACGTCATTGCTTACTTCCGCTTGGTAGTGAACCCGAATGATGAAGAAGCATTCAAGCGAATCATTAATTATCCTGCCCGTGGCATCGGTGATACGACGGTTGGAAAAATCATCTCCGCTGCCACTGAAAATGGTGTCAGCCTTTGGGCGGCGCTTTGCGAACCATTGAGCTACGGGCTGAACATTAATAAAGGTACGCACACCAAACTGCAAGGTTTCCGTGAACTGATAGAAGGCTTTATGACCGATCAGGTGGACAAGAGTGCGTATGAGATAGGAACGGATATTATCCGCCGGTCCGGCATCATCAATGATGTCTGTCAGGATACTTCGCCGGAGAATCTGAGTCGTAAGGAAAACATTGAGGAATTGGTGAATGGTATGAATGATTTCTGCGCGTTGCGGCAGGAAGAAGGCAACCCGAATATTTCTCTGACAGATTTCCTTTCGGAGATTGCCTTGCTTACTGATCAGGACTCGGACAAAGCGGATGATGGAGAAAAGATAACGTTGATGACCGTTCATTCGGCCAAGGGGCTGGAGTTCAAAAACGTATTCGTAGTGGGGCTGGAAGAAAACCTTTTCCCTAGTGGTATGGTGGGCGATTCTCCGCGTGCTCTGGAAGAGGAGCGCCGTTTGTTCTACGTGGCCATTACCCGTGCCGAAGAACATTGTTATATTTCTTTTGCCAAGACCCGTTTCCGTTATGGAAAGATGGAGTTTGGAAGTCCCAGCCGTTTCTTGCGCGATATCGATGTGAATTATTTGCGGTTGCCGCATGAGGCGGGAGTCAGCCGGTCGGTAGACGAAGGTGCGGGGCGTTTCCGCAGGGAGATCGAAGGTGGATTTACACGTGCGGCATCTCCTACACGAACGCCTTATGGTACTAAATTTTCTGATCGTGAACGTCCGAAGGCTCAGGTGATTGCGCCCACTGTGCCGAAGAATTTGAAGAAGGTCAGTGCGGTGAGTGGAAGCAGTATACGGTCGGCTTCAGCCGGCTCGGCATCTGTAACAGGAGTACAGGCGGGGCAGATGATAGAACATGAACGTTTCGGCTTGGGCGAAGTGATCAGGGTAGAAGGAACGGGTGATAATGCAAAAGCAACGATTCATTTTAAAAATGCAGGGGACAAGCAACTATTGTTGCGTTTTGCACGTTTTAAGGTGATAGAGTAATCATAGTAAAATTAGAGATGATCATGAGGAAACAACTAACTGTAATTCTGCTTTCTGCTCTGATGTTGAGCGGATGTGCATCGGGACGTATGGGAAATCCCGGAGCAATTGTAGGTGGTGCTGCAATTGGGGGAAGTCTGGGAAGTTCGATAGGCGGACTTATCGGAGATAATAATCGTGGCTGGAGGGGCGGATATCGCGGCTCTGCCATTGGAAATATTGTTGGCACCATTGCCGGTGCAGCGATAGGGAATGCGCTGACTGCTCCGAAACCGGACCCGATAGAGGAATATGCTTACGTTCCGGAAGTCAGACAGGGGCAGTCTCACTCTAAGTTTAAACCTCGGACACAGACTCAGCAGCAACTGACTCAGTTGAAACTGCGCAAGATTCGCTTTATTGACGATAACCGTAATCATGCGATAGACGGGGGAGAAAGCAGCAAGATCATCTTTGAAATCATGAATGAAGGACGAAATCCGGTTTATGACGTGGTTCCTATTGTAGAGACGGTCGGGAAAGTGAAACATATCGGCATTTCTCCTACTGTAATGATAGAAGAAATTCTTCCGGGTGAGGGTATCCGCTATACGGCTACGGTCTATGCCGGAAGTAAGTTGAAAGATGGTGAAGTGACTTTCCGCGTAGCGGTGTCCGATGAGAATGGGGTAATCTGTGATTCTCAGGAGTTTACGCTGCCTACACAGCGGGCGGACTAGGACAAGAATAGCTCGAAATATTCGATTTGTTATAGTGACAGTATGTGCTCGGGATAGTGACACTATCCTTGGCACATACTGTCACTATGTTAATGGGATGGTGACACTATCCCAATACAATAGTCCGGTGCAGTCATTACACAATAAAATGAAGTATCGGTTTCATCTACACAGAAGCATTCTATATGAGTATCTGTCAAAATTTTACGTATCGGTTTTCCTTCCCAGTCGAAAACCCAAATCTCGCTGTTTAGAGTTTCTTTTTGTTCTTCGTGCATCCGATTGGTGTTTGGGTTATACAGTACATAAACATAGTTATTGGAAACGGCAATGCCTCGTGCTCCCAGTTCGGCATCAGGATTATCACTTTCCGCATACACACCGTCTGGGCTTGAATTGAACTGATAATGATAGGGTGCTAACAATAGTCTTTTATGGAGCGTTAATGTTTCCGGCTTATAGTCCCATAGCTCAAGTACATTACTGGTAGCACATGCCAGACGTTTCCGGTCGGTGTTGTAACCGAATTGTGATTGATGAAACATACCTTTAGCCGTATTGGGTATGGTTTCTTCTCCACTTTGATAGTTCGGGAAGTCGCCAGATTTGGATATAACATTGCCGTCATTATCTAAAATAAGGAATCTGCAATCTTCAAAAACGCCGGACGCTATAAAGCGTGATTCGCTTATCGGATAGACTCTGTCAATGCTCATGGGCAGGTGTATCAATTCTCCTTGTCGCCGGATGGAAAAGTCTTTCGCGTTGAATGTATAGTTTTGCGCTGTGAAGTGCCATCGATTGTGTATGAAGGCAGACGAATCAGACAGAAAGAATTCGACAGGGCTTAAAAATTCATCAGGTCCTTGTCCTTGTGGTAGCATTTGATTTACAAAGCGTTGTTCACTAAGACTATAGCAGTATAAAAGGCTGTCTCCTTTAAAATCACCGGCATATAAGATATCTCCTTTCTTTTTTATATCCATTGGAATGGAGATAAAGGCTTCCTTCAAAGCGGTAGATTTAGCAGTTGTGCTTTCGCTAAAGGATACTCTTTTTTGTGATTCACTACAACTGAACAATGGCAATGCCAAAGTAAATAATAGAATGATGTTTTTAGATTTCATTTTGTTTTGCTTCATTTTGTTTTGTACTATAATTACAAAGATAACGTATGTGTTTTGAAAAACAAGGATATTGAAGAGAAATAGGGCTAAAATATTTATAATGAGAACATAATAATATAATTGGCATTCGGTAATTACCATATATTGTGTTAACTTTATAATTTATTTGATGGTAATTTTAGTTGCATCTTTACTAAAGGGTATATTTATTGCCATAAATAGTATTGATCCACATACCAAAGAACTTGTCGGTAACCGAATATACTTTATTTATTTCTGTAATAATATCTTTTTCAAGCAGTTTTTTAGTTGCGGACTGTACAGAGCTTGCGGATGTCAGACTGTATCGTTTGATAAATTTCGCTGATGTGACGTTTTCTGCTTCACCTACTTTGGCAATGGCATAAAGCAATTCCTTCTGCTTTTCGGGAATATTAGATAAGATTTCCCGAAAGATTGTATCATTATATGCAATAAGGTTATCTATAGCTGTTTTGATAATTTCCAGTGTACATTCTTTCCCTTTCGGTGTATCTGCAAAAGCTTCATTGAATGTTTTTTGAATATAAAAGGTATGTCCTTTGAATAGCCGATATACTTTTTCTATATTTTCGATTTCAATATGCCGTTTTCTTTTTTGGAAATGGTCTGCGATAAATGGTATATAGATTTCCGGTACAATGGCTTTCAGTTCCAAAATATCGGCACTGTGGTAGAATGGACGGGATGAAGATAGAAACATTTCCTGCATCATATGCCGTTCACTTCCGGCAAAGATGAAGTTGCTGTTTTCTATTTTCTGTATGTGTGTGCGTAGTAATGCTTCTATATTTTTCTCGGGATATTTAGCAATTTGTTGAAACTCGTCAATGGCAACGATACAAGGTTTGTCTGCTGCTATCAGACATTGAAATATTTCTTCCAGTGTATATTCGGGTCGATCAATATCCCCCAGTTCCAGATTGAAAGTAGGTAGATTGGTCAGCGGGTCAAATCCGAATTTACCATTGATTGATTTAAGTGTGTGGATAAACAGGCTTGCCATTTTCTTACTGCGGGGCAATAGTGTTTCATAAATTTCTTTGCCAAGCAGATAAGTGAATTCTCTTAAGCTTGATGTATGGAGTATGTCAATGAAGAAAGTATAATATTCTTCTTTTATTTCAGGTTTCTCATAACAGAAACGGATTAGTCCCGTTTTACCCATTCTTCTGGGTGAGATAATGACAAGGTTATTGCCATTGGTTAATGATTTAACCAGCCTCTCTGATTCTTTCACGCGATCGCAGAAGTACTCGGGTTCTATTTTTCCAGTTACTATAAATGGGTTAATTTCTTTTGCCATACCTGTTTCAATTTTCCGTAAAGGTAGTTATTTAAATAGAATTATGCAAATCGAATAATGTTAATAAAGTGTCTAGTCTAGTTTTATATTTATCGGATATTGAATATTGTTAACAAACTTATTCTTTTAGCCTTTATATGGTCCGTTTCTTTAAAACCAAAGGCCCGTTGGTTTTAAAGAAACGGGTCGTTGGTTTTAAAGGAACGCCTTTTTGGTTTTAAAGGAAAAATGGCGATTTGTATATTATTGATAATCAGTAGCTTGATAAATCCTGTTTTCAGTCTTATTAAATAGTAAAATATTTATATAAGTATAGCTTAATAAATAAGAGTTTTGATGCTACAAACATTTATATTATGAATATTTGTCTGACTACAAAGTGGCTTTTCTTCTATTAAGTTATATCTTTTTTTAAAGAGAAAGTTTAGATTGTTGTGAAAAATGTTATCTTTGTAGTACAAAACAACATAAAGTAAAGCAAAATGAGACCTAAAATCATAATTCTGTTATCTGCTATAGCTTGTATTGGAGGAATTGTATTCTTCCTTGCATGCAAATATACTTATGAATTCAAAGTAACGGAGCTTAAGGAGAAAGCGAAAGAGACTTTTACTGAAGCACTGGATAAAGAGTTGAAAAATAGAAATATAAACGGAGGACTGTCATTTTACTTTAATTCTGAATCGGCTATCTCTACTGAAATGCCTGATTCAGTTTATTGGGAAGATGCGTCAGGAAGACATTTATATCGGATGGATTCCAAGAAAAACTCTATGAATATTACTCATAATAGTAATTTACGTGCTTTGCATACTTTTATTTTTTATGAAAAGCCACTTCAGCCTGACTCTTTAAATCTTATATGGGATGAACAATTAAATAAAGCAGATATTTATTTAGAATCAGCTTTACGTATTTCTTTGACGCATGAAGACGGTAGTGTAGAATCTCAAAAGACCTATCAGAGTGAATGGGGCAATTCTTCAAATTTAGTTTTTACTTTTTATATAGGTTATGCCTGTGAGATAGAAGTAATGGGTTATTTGCATTACACTCTATGGGGGATGATATATAAAGAGGTGCTGCTATATTTATTGCTATATATAATTGTTGGATATGGATTTTATACGTTTTTCATAATTCTCAGTCGCAGGATCAATTCATTACGTAGTAAAGAAATAGTCGAGATTATCAAGGAGACTCCCGTGGAAATCTTAAAAGAGGTTCCTGTGGAAATTATCAAAGAAGTTCAGGTTGAAAAACAAATAATTAAAGAAGTACAGAGAGTGGATATTATTCCCTTACATTCTTACATATTGGGTGAGAGTCTAATATTCTATGCAGATCAGAATATCATAGAGGTAAATGATGTTAAGTATAATATTCAGGGGCAGTCCAGTTTACTTTTAGAACTATTTTTTCAAGAAAAAGATAATGGCTATACATTAAAGGAAGATTTTATTATAGAAAAATTGTGGCCTGATAATTCAGGTAATGATGAGCGAATGCATAAAGCGATTGGACGTCTGCGCTCGTTTCTTAGAAAAATAGATCCTTCATTGAGTATAATAAATAAAAATGGTACTTATCGACTAATTATATCAGAGAAATCTCTTGTTAAGAGAAATAGCTAAAAATGTCGATGAAATGGAGCTATTTTGAATTTCAACTTGATTTCTTCGGATAAAAATGATGCGAGGTCAGGATTGGTCAGCGGTATTCTTTGCTAATTAAGTGCTTCATTACTACTTTTGCTCTCAGAATTAATCTTTAACGCAAAAGTAGTATGAAAAAAAATCTTCTTCTTTTATTATGTATAGTAGCTATTTTATCTACTAAATATTTGGCTTCTCATGAAAAGAGACAAAGTGCTTTATTGTTATATAACATAGAAGCTTTAGCTGCTAACAGTGAGCATGCAGATATTGGACATTGTTATGGAACAGGTACTTTAGATTGTCCTGTATCTCACGATAAAGTTAAATATATCGCTGGAGGATATAGTCTTGAAGGTCTTTATTAGCTTTCTTCTTCTCTTTATCTGCATCTCTTGTGGTACAAAAAATATGGAATATGCAGAGAATGTATTTCCTTATTCTGAATTTCCACAAGAGAAGGAGCTAAAAGGAGAGGTGATAGAGCTTGATACTGCCTTATTTCGCTGTCCATTTCGGATACGAGTAGAAGGAGATAAAGCTATTGTAATGGATTTGCATGGTATCGATTATTATGCTCATTTGTTCAAATATCCTGGCTTTCAATATTTATCTTCTTTTGGGAGGCGCGGTGATTCACCAACTGAAATGCTATCAATGGATAATGTTCGTTTTTACAATCATAAAGTATGGACATTAGATGCTAATAAAAGAGAATTAACACGGTTGGGTTTTTCTTCATCCGGTGATTCACTGCTCCGTGACGAAGCGGTGATATTGGATGAAGATATTTTAAGACCACTTGACTTTGCCATATATAATGATACTACCTTTATAATTCCTGATTATTCCGGTGAAAACCGATTATGTTGGCTTAATGATGATGGGGAACTTGTAAAAAAGATAGGCGCTATCCCATCAATTAATAATCAAGCGTTACGAAAAGCTCGTCCAGCATTGGCACAGGCATGGCGTAGTTTCATTGATTATAATTCTCATAACGGTGTATTAGCAATGGTGACTCAACTAGGTGAAGTACTTGAAGTCTATAATTTGAAGGATAGCACGGAGGTTATTCGTATTGGTGAAAACGGGGAACCTAAGTTTAAAATATTTGAAGGATATGGAATACCTTCAGGAATTATGGGCTTTAGCGATGTGCAAGTAACAGATAATGCCATTTATGCAGTGTTCCATGGGACTACATTTAAAGAGATTGTAAAACATAATGGTCATCTTCCAGATGGAGGAAAGTATATTTATGTATTCAGTTTGAAAGGAGAACCACTATATAAGTATGTGCTTGATCACTATGTATATGGTTTTTGGGTGGATGAAGCTACAAAAACAATTATAGCGACAGATATAAATAATGATCAGCCTATTGTGAGATTTCAATGTGGTTGAAAAAATAGATAGTTAACGTGATTAAAAGAGGAGCAGGAAGATGGGTTAGTCAATTTTGCCGGATTGGTTCCCATCATCTGCTACTTTATTCCTACTAAAAAGAAAGGAGGTGCGACAAAGATAGTGATAATAATGGTTATGGCAAATACGTTTTTACCAGATATAGAGAAAAGTATGAAATGAAAAGGTATAAATATTAAAAAATCTACTTAAATGAAAAAGAAATTAATGGGCATAGTTACTATTATTGCAATTGCTGCTGTTGCAGGATATAATGTATATGCTTCGCGGAGTAACGTGAAGTTGTCGGACTTAGCTTTAGCTAATGTAGAAGCATTGGCTGATTCTTCTGAAGGTTCTCAAAGTGATTGTAACACATACTGTATGGTGAGTTATTTTGATACATGTATCATTAGATATACAAATAACACTTTTACTACTTGTTATGATAGTAGAATAAGAAGATCTAACTAACCGATTGTAAGGCTATATAGGTGCCTACTATTTCTATATAGCCTTGCTTTAAAAAATGTAATCATGAATACCCATAATTCTTGTTTAATACTGCTTTTGACAGTATTATTAGTAACAGTATCTTGTGCAGAAAAAAGTGGAAGTAAATATCAAGATGCAACTTTAATTGAATATCAAGATTTTGTATCCAGTCAAAAATTGACAGGGATAAATTTTTTATCAGATAAAGAAGTATTAAAGCCGATGCGTATATATGTTTGTGACACTATTCTGATAACAATGAACCCTATGGAGAAGAAGCTGTTTCATCTTTTTAGTTTAAAATCTAAAAAAGAAATAGGAAAACGAATTTCGCTTGGACAAGGGCCTGACGAAATGATTCGTCCTTCTATTATAAAATTTAATGAGAATCAGATTCTAATATTTGATGTTGCCACTTTTACGTTATTTACGTATGATACCGAGGATTTTATTTCAAATGAAAATACGATTCCTTTAGAAAGGAAGACTATAGAGCTACAAGCATATGGTGAAATAGGTTTACTCTCTGATAATCTAATAGGATCGACATATAATCCTAAAAATCAATTTATAAAATTTGATAATAATGGAAAGAAGGTTGGTGAATTTGGCTATTATCCAGTGGTGGCAGACTTATCATATACAGACGATGAGAAATTGGAGGCTTTTAAATCTTCTTTTGTGACTAATATGAAAGATAGGATAGCCGTTTGTTATAAATGGACAGATTTGATTGATATCTATGATCAGAACGGTCAATTGAAGAAACGGATTCATGGACCTGAACATTCGTATGCACATTTTAAGGAATTTCGTAATGGTAATGCTATCGCAGCTACCTCTGATAAAGATAATATAGATGCATATTTCTTTCCATATAATGTAGGAGATGAGTTTTTTGTGTTATTCAATGGAAAGCCTTGGGATCCGGATGATAAAGAAGTAGAATTGCCAGATCGTATATTCGTTTTTGATTGGAATGGCATTCCTCAGAAAATATATACTTTAGATCAAGGAATAATTAATTTTGCTGTTGATAAAGTTCAGAAAAAGATATATGGAATTAGCAGTTCACCAGAATTTCATGTGGTGGAATTTTCATATAAATAATAGATAAACGATGAAAAATATATGTCTTATGTTATTGCCATTATTCTTGATGTCATGTTTAAATAAGGATAATAACATCGTTTCTCTTTTGAAAGAATGGGAACAGAAAGAAATTCTGTTCCCTAAAGAAATGTATTTTACAACAATGTTGAGGGATACTACATATTATAATCTTCAGAGTGAGTATAAAATTTTAGCATATGTTGATTCGATAGGATGTACTAGTTGTAAACTTCAATTGTCGGCGTGGAGTATGTTAATTAATGAAATTGATTCCTTATATGCAGGTCGGGTCAAGTTTATATTTGCATTCTCTCCTAATAGAATTAAAGATATTTATCATGCTATATTGACTGCTAATTTTACATATCCAGTATATGTGGATAAACAGGATAGCATTGCTAAACTTAATAGATTTCCATTAGAATCAAACCTCCACACATTTTTATTGGATAAAAATAATAGAGTTATTGCTGTTGGTAATCCAGTTTATAATCCTAAAATAAAAAAACTTTATTTCAATATTATTTCTGGTAAGAAACCTTTTTTACCGTGTAATGCAGAACAAAGAACAAATGCTAGTTTGGATAAACGATTTTTAGACATGGGCAGTTTTAATTGGAAACAGGAGCAAATATCTGACATTATATTAAGTAATTCAGGAGAAGAATTATTAGCGATAGAGGATGTTTCTGCTTCTTGTGGTTGTATTACTGTGGAATATCTAAAAGAACCGATTCGACCTGGTCAGAAATTAAATCTGAGAATAAAGTATAAAGCAGAGCATCCTGAGCATTTTGATAAAACGGTAATTATATATTGTAATGCAGAAGGTTCCCCATTTAGACTAAAGATAAGTGGAAATGCAAAATAAAGAGGGAATATGGCAAAGTACTTTAGGGATTTATCATATATATGTATAATATTATTTATTGTTTTGGGATGGCATATTATGGATAACATTGTATCTGAAAAAGAGGTAGATATTACTTCTTTAGAAGTTGCTTTGCGGTCTGCTGGTGATAATAGAGGGGAGCTGGAAAAAGTCCTTTGTTACTATAAAAGAAAAAATACAGATAGCCTGAAATATAAAGCAGCCTGTTATTTAATTGAAAATATGCCCTTTCATAGATATTCAGTTGGAGAACAATTAGAAAACTATAAGTCATACTATGCATGGCTGAAAAAAAGCAAGGGAAAAGAACCGCAACAAGTTGCAGATTCAGTTAAGAAAGTATATGGTCCAATGAAAGAACCCAATAAGATACGCGATATTATGGAAATTGATTCTGCTTATTTGTGTCATAATATTGATTGGGCATTTAAAGTTTGGCAGGAACAGCCTTGGGGAAAGAGTATATCATTCGATGTGTTTTGTGAGTATTTGTTGCCTTATCGTATTGGCGATGAACCCTTGGTATATTGGCGTGAAATGTACTATGCAAAATATAATTCATTGTTAGATACATTGAGAATGTCGGATTCTTTGGATATAGAAGATCCAGTAGTAGCTGCTAATTACTTAATAAATAAATTGCCTGATAAGTGGCATTATTATACTTCAACAACTCCTTATTCCTTTGGGCATATCGGACCTGAATATGTACAATACTTGTCAGGAACGTGTCGTGAAGTGACTGATTTTGCTGTATATCTATTTCGGGCATTGGGAATTCCTTGTGCTATTGATTTTGTTCCTGTACGTAGCTATGTTAATGCTGGGCATTTTTGGTTGGTAGCCTGGGATAAAACAGGTGAAGCGTATATGGCTAATTTTCCCGAGAATCTGGGAATGGTCCGCAAAAATTGGTGGTATCGTTGGGATGATAGTCCAAAGGTGTATAGATATACTTTTGATATAAACAAAGAATTATATGAGCAAATGGCGAAATATAATGAAAAGGTATATTCATTTTGGAGTCTGCCGAAATTTATGGATGTTACTTATGAATATGCTTATTCTTTTGAAAAGGAATTAGTCATTCCATTGGAAAAACTTTATAGGAATCAATGTAGTGGGAGAATAGCTTATTTATGTGTTACTAATAGAGATAACTGGATACCGGTTGATTGGACTGAATTTGACGCACAGCATCTGGCTTTTCGAAATGTACGAAGAGGTACGCTTATGAGGGTGGCTACTTACGAGAATGGTACTTTGAACTTTTTGACTGATCCTTTTTATGTGGATAAACAGAAAAAGGAGCAGCATTATTTCTCTATTGAAGGAAATACACAAGATGTGGTATTGTATGCTAAATGTAATATAGAGGGAGAAAATATGTTCCGTGACCGAATGATAGGGGGCGTTTTTGAAGGCAGTAACCAACTGGATTTTGCAGTAAGCGATACCTTGTTTATCATACAGTGTAAACCTGATCGTTTGAATACGACAGTAAGAAGTTCTTCAAATAAAGAATATCGTTATATCAGATATGTAGGTCCTCCCGGAGGATTATGTAATGTGGCTGAAGTCGCATTTTATGAAAAAAATGATACTCTTCCATTGTCTGGGAAAATTATAGGGACTCCCGGATGCTATCAACATGACGGGACGCATGAATATACAAATGTGTTTGATGGAAAAACGTGGACTTCTTTTGATTATTTTAAATTTTCCGGAGGATGGGCAGGACTTGATTTGGGTAGAAAGGTGCAGATAGACCGTATTGTATATACTCCGCGCAACAGGGATAATTATATTCGTCCTGGTGATATCTACGAGTTGTATTATTGTGATCGATATTGGAAATCCGCCGGAAGAGTTAAAGCTACAGTTGATTCATTAGTATACAGAGGGATTCCCCAGAATGCACTTTTGTTCTTACGTAACCATACGCGCGGCGTAGATGAGAGAGTCTTTGTTTATGAAAAAGGAGAGCAACTATGGAAATAAGACTTAAAATTAAACTAGTTGTGTTGTGGAAGACAATCATCTTATTAGGAATAATTGTCTTGCTATCTGCTTGTTTCCATTCGAAGAAGGAGGCTGTATCTTCTATTGCTATTATTCCTGATGAGCATACGTTACTGGCGATTACGCCGGAATTCTCTATAAAAATGGCAGGAAATACATTGAATAAACATTATCTACGATTGAAGTCTGGAAAGATATTTCCAATGACAGGGATTTTGCAGGTAGATGGTAGGACCTATCGTTTTATGGGGGAAGATTCTTTACGTATATCCCCTATAGCTTCTCTTGCAAATGACAGCGTCAGTTGGTCAGGGAAATATTCTTATTTGTTTCCAGGAAAAGGGTGGGAGCAAAAGGAATATGATGATTCTTTTTGGAAAGAAGGAAATGCAGCTTTTGGACCTGTAAAAGGAAATTCTAAGATTCGTACCGCTTGGGGGGCGGAAAATATATATGTCCGCAGGCATATTAAGATTGATAATAAAGATGCTTTGGAAGGGCATAAAATTTACGTCTGTTATATTTGCGATGATCAGATAAAACTTTTTTGGAATGGAGATTTTTTATTTGAAAAAGGAATAACATATCAAACGAAATGTGGACGTTTAACAGATGAAGCTATTGCTCATATTGGTAATGGAACAAATGTTTTGGCAGCTTATGGATGTAATACAGGAGGCCCTGCGTTGTTAGATTTTGGTCTGTATATTGAAAATAAAACTTATAGTGAAGCAGATACGGCCCTATTGAAGCAAATAGATGTACAAGCTACTCAAACTCATTATGTATTTCAATGTGGGGATGTAGAACTTCAGATTGATTTTGTTTCACCTTCTTTGTCAGAGAAGTGGAATATGACAGGATGGCCTGTCGGTTTCCTTTCCTATCAAGTTCGTTCAGAAGATAAAAAGGAGCATACGGTGGAAATTTTGTTCGATGTGGATATGGAATGGATGTTTGGTAGGAGGAAGATTGATAGTTGGGTTGAACAAGAGTGGCGGTTTGTCAAGTCTGATAGTTTATATTTAGGTCTGACGGCGGATGGAACATCGTTTTCATGCGATGATAGTCATGTTGTTCTGTCTCAAAAGTTGTGTGCAGAAAATGGAAATAAAGGCATATTGTTAATAGGATACGGAGAAGGGCAGAGGATACAATATATTGGTGAGCGTTTACAACCTCTTTGGAATGACAATGGAAAAGGAGAGGTTAAAGAATTAATGAAGGCTGTTGGAAACAGGTATCAGAAACTTAAGGAAGAATGTAATAAATTGGATAATCTGTGGAATAATAAAGCATTTCAAGTGGGTGATAAGACATTTGCAGAACAGATTCTTCCTTCATATCGTAATTTTATTTCTTCCCATAGGTTTGTGTTATCTTCGGATAATAAGTCATTCTGCTTCGGAGATACTTTGGGTAATGTTAGAGATGCTTATAGGAGTTTTCCTGCTTTGTTATTTTTTAATCGTGTTGATTGGATGAAAAGTTTATTAAATCCAATATTTGAATATTGTGAAGATGAACATTGGAAAAGAAAATATCCGCCTTACGATATTGGATTATATCCGGTTGCAAGCAAACAAATAAAAGTGGATAATTGTGCTGAAGAGGCTGCTGCAAATATGTTGGTGATGACGGTTGCTATTGTGGAGGCAGAACAAGATTTCAGTTATGCTGAATTGCATTGGAGTCATTTGTGTTTGTGGGCAAATTATTTGGAAGAAAAGATGAAAGGTGAAGTTCTTCCTTCTATTGAGTTATTAGATGCAAATGACAAACGTGTGAAATGTGTGCTGGGATTGATGGCTTATCATAAATTGATTCAACTTAAGGATGCATATGAATAAAGTGAAGAAATTTCTAGCAATAATAGAGAATTTAATATTCATGATATTCTGCATGATAGTAATTTTGTTCTTGGTACAGTTATTCTGTTTCACATCGTTTAAAATTCCATCAGATTCTATGGGACCTGCACTTAAAGATGGAGATAGAATATTGGTTAATAAAATGATAAAAGGAGCCAGATTGTTTAATGTGTTTGCTGCTTTGGATAACAAAGATGTTACTATTTACCGGATGCCGGGATTGGGGCATTTTAAAAGAAATGATGTACTGGTTTTTAATTTTCCTTATCAGATGAGTCGGTGGGATAGTATCCGGATGAACGTAATGCAGTATTATGTGAAACGTTGTATAGCTTTGCCTGGGGATACATTGGAAATCAGAGGAGGATTTTATAAAGTGCGTGGATGTCGCGAACAGTTGGGAAATTATGAAGCTCAGCAATATCTTGCCGGACTACAGCAACCGGAAAAACAAGGAATCGTAGTAGGAACATTTCCTTATGATCAAAGCCTAGGATGGAATATTCGAGAGTTCGGGCCATTGCCTATCCCACAAAAGGATCAGATTGTAATAATGAACCATACTACTTATCTTTTATACAGACAACTGATCGCATGGGAGCAAAAGAAAAAAATAGAACTAAAACAAGGACAGGTGTTTATTGGTGATAGTCTTATTTATCAGTATTGCTTTAAAAAGAACTATTATTTTGTATCGGGGGATAATATGGCTAATTCGCAGGATTCCAGATATTGGGGCATGTTGCCAGAAGAATATATTGTAGGTAAAGCTACCTGGGTTTGGTATTCAAAAGAAAGGTATACAGAGAATGTGCGTTGGAAAAGGATAATGAAGAGAATTGGCTAAGATTTAGAAATAAATAATGGATGGAAATATAATAAATTATGGAAAATAGAATATGCTAATATTGTGTCACTCTGATGAAATGTCAGAGAGGCTTATAAAAATTTTCCTATTTTGTTGTTTTTTCAATCGTATTGATTGGATGAAAAGTTTATTGAATCCTGTTTTTTTATTGAAAAATATGTATTTATATTATAGTTATTATTTAAAAATTAGTGTTATGAAAAAAGTAAATGTATTGCTAGCTATTTGTGTTGCTGTTTTTAGTGTGTATTCATGGGCTTATTGTAGCAAAAGCTCGACTAATTCTCTTTTTAGTTTAATGGATATAGTTAATATTGAAGCTTTGGGAACTCCTGAGACCGGAACAGCTACATGCTCTATTAGTTATGACTGTATAAATTCGTCGGGCCAAAGAGACGGTGAAGTTAAGTGTACGGGAACTGAAAAATGTCATCGAGGGATTGATAAGAGTGGCACTGTCATAATAAAAGAGAAGCGATGGGTTGAATGTGACGGATTGAAAACATATTGCTAAATAAATAGAAAAATGAGGCTGATTATATTGTGTATTTGCACTCTTTTATTTGTGTTTAATATCATGAGTTGCAAAGAGGAAAAAAACTTAATGGAACTTGAATGTTCTTTATTTTCCTCTTTTAGAACTTATCCTGACTCAACTTTTTTTAAGAGTATTTCATGCTTATATTTTGAGGATGGTAAACTTTATATGTTTGATCCGTCAAGGGCTGATGTCGCTATTCTGGATATTGATAAAGATACTTTCTATACTGTTGGCAAATTTGGAGAAGGCCCTAAAGAAGTGGTATCGCCAACAGGATTTTATGTACAGAAGGATACTATTGGTATCTTAGATGCTGGTTCAATGGCTTTGAAATTTTATGATGGGAAGGGATTCATAGAATCAGTATCGGTTCCAACATGTAATGAATTTCGTTTCTTTATAGAAAATGACACTATTTATGCAACAACAATGACTGATAGTTCATGTTATGTTAAGACTGAAAGAAATTGGGACCGTATAAATAGTGGCGACATACAATTTTGTGGGGAGGTATTTTCTATAACTGAACATACAGATATGAATATATTACGTAATCAACGCCATCTAGTAAAAGGTGAAGATTGTTTGTATGCTATATGTCCAAGTTATCCTGTAATAGAAAAATATGATTTGCATGAAAATAGACTACTTGCTTCATGTGATCTCTCAGATATTAATATTATTAAAAATAATCTATCTTATATAAAGCAGAAAAATATATCTTCTAGAAGCTTTTTTACATATTTATGCGATGCTTATTGGAATAAAGATAAATTATATTTGTTGTGTGCTACTTGGGAAAAAGGATATGAAGTAAATACTATTCTTGTTCTAGACTCGGCTTTAACCCCATCTTATGTTTGCCGTTTGCCTGGTAAAATATATAATACGATTTGTGCTAATGAAAATTATATTTATGCAATGAATTATGAGCAGTGTGCTATGGAAATATATAAGATTAATATGCCTTTTTAGTTTTTTTCTTTGTTTGTTTCCTAATTGTAATAGCAATAAAAAAAATAAAATGGTAGAGCAAAATATTTCATCTTTGTTGAATCAGGATGTTGATAGGCTGAAAGGAAGGCAAATTCTTTCTTTGGATTCTGTAGTGGGGGAGACTGAAAAGTGTGTAATTGTATATATTTTTAATTATTATGACTGTGAGACATGCATAGATAAAGGCTTTGAAATAGTAAACCTCATTGATAATAGTAAAAAAAGAGAATATGTAAAAGTAATTGTAAGTATGTTTCATGAAGTTACGTCTACTCAAAAAAGGAATTCATATAGAGGGTTTATTTATAAAGACAAGAATGATTTAATAAGAAAAGAATTGAGGTATATACCGACTCCTGTTATGATAATTGTTGATAATAATTGTCGAATAAGAGATGCGTGTATATTCGAAATATCACAAGATAAAAAACAATTAGATGACTTTATTAAGAAATGTCTTTCTATTGATGATTAGTTTACATTCTTTTCGAAATGATGGAGGTGACTTTATGATTTATTAATATTGAATTATACTGATATAGACTCAAGAATGGCACGTTTCTTCAAAACAACGTCCCTTTGATTTTAAAGAAATGTGCCATTCTTGAGTAAACGTCAAAATATTGTATAGGAAGAGAGTTGATTTGTACAGTCGTTCTGCTTTAATAAAAAATTGAGAAATGGCATAGGGATACAAGTTACAGACCCGTCCCCTGTTCTAGTGGAAGGGACTTTAGGTATCATAAAAACCTGATAACGAGCTTCGAACCTGCCGTTTCGATATATGGCTTTGAGGACAAATTATACAAGAGAATGATTTACCTACTCTATATTGAATTATGCCGATGTAATGTGGTACATATTTGTGGATTACAATTATTAGCTAGAAGGAGATAATAGAGGGATTAGATTCAATTAATCTTATATTTTTTATATAGACAACTGATAGCATGGGAACAAAAGAAAAAATAGAACTAAAAGAAGGATAGGTGCTTATTGGTGATAGCCTTATTCATCAATACCGTTTTGAAAAGAACTATTATTTTGTATCTGGTGATAATTTGGCGAATTCACAAGATTCCCGTTATTGGGGAATGTTGTCGGAAGAATATATTGTAGGTAAAGCTACCCGTATTTGGAACTCAAAAGAAAAATATACCGATCAGATACGTTGGGAACGGATTTTAATGAAGATCAAATAAAGATGGGAGATGATAGAAGATGTTATTACAGAATAAATATATCGTTCATTTATTAATGCTGTTTGGAGTCATTGCGCTTTTAAGTGTTGTGACTGTTTCATCTTATACTATTGCGGTTGGAGATATGGCATATCAGAAGCTATATTTGGGGCGTGTGACTATTGTATTTGTAATATGTAGTCTTATTTCTTTATGTTTAGATAAAAAGGGAAATACTTTTTATTTATCAGTCGTTTGGTCTCTTATTATATTAGGTGGGGTTGAAGCTGTTTGGGGATTAAGGCAGATATACGGTTTAGCTGTTTCTAATCATTCATTATATGCGCTTACAGGTTCTTTCTACAATCCGGGGCCTTATTCCGGATACTTAGCAATGGTATTTCCTATTTGTTTGAATGAATGGTTGAATTTAAGAAAGGTGAAGAAACGTACTTGGGTAGAGCAAGGTAAATATTGTATGGCTTTGGGAGTCTTGCTATTAATTCTTTGTGTTTTACCGGCAGGTATGAGTCGTTCGGCATGGATGGCTGTTGCGATTTCTGGGATATGGGTATATGCTACATATCGTTCATGGGGAACTAGTTTAAGGAAGATAGGCCGAAAATATAAGAAAAGAGTATTTCCGGCTATTATTGCCGGGGGAATGGTATTGATAATAGTTGGTTATGCTCTTTTTCTATTAAAAGTAGATTCGGCTAATGGACGTCTGTTAATTTGGAAAGTGAGTGTTATGGCTATTGTGGAAAAACCTCTCCTTGGACATGGTACTGGAAACTTTGCATCGGCTTATGGAATGGCTCAGGAAAAATATTTCTCCCAAAAAGAGTTTACATCTACAGAAGAATTAGTAGCTGGAAGTCCTGAATACGCTTTTAATGAATATCTGCAAATAGCTGTAGAATATGGAGTCTTATTTCTATTGGTTGTGTTATTGATTATTGTTTTTTGCCTTTGGATAGGAATAACAGAGAAAAGACTAAGTGCATGTGCTGGTTTGATTTCTGTTTTAGTATTTGCATTTTCATCTTATCCAATGCAAATACCCGGATTTGCTATAGCATTCTATTTTTTATTGGCTGCTTGTGTAGTGGGTTCTTCACGGTTACAAATATTGTTCTTTATTATAATGATTGCTTTATTGGGAAGTTACTATTGGAAATATAATCAGTATAATGCTTGTGAAGAATGGTTTAGGTATAAAATGCACTATAATATAGGCGCATTTCGTTTAGCCAAAGAAGGGTATGAGAAAATTTATCCGGAATTGAATGATAGGGGAGCATTTTTGTTTGAATATGGACATTCTTTACATAAGTTGAAAGAATATAATAGTTCTACAACAATACTGAAAGAGGCAATGGCGCATAGTTGTGACCCTATGATTCTGAACATAATAGGAAAGAATTATCAGGCTACAGGAGAATATGAGAAAGCCGAAGAATATTTCATACGATCTACTCATCGGCTTCCGGGACGAATTTATCCATATTACTTGTTGGCAAAGCTTTATGCGGAACCGGAATATCGGCACCCGGAGAAATTAAAACAGGCGGTTCAGATTGTATTGACAAAGGAACCAAAAGTACAATCGACAGCGATAAGGGAGATGAGAGAAGAAGTAAAACTACTAAAATAAATGGGTGAAGAAAAAAAATGACTGTACAAACTTGATTAATAGATATTTTTGTCTAAATTTGGCAAACATGATACAGATTTACATACAATATATAAGAATTTATATGTGAGATAATTAGAATAAACAAACCAATAAATACGATGAAAAATAATTCTACATGGATTTTATTGTGCCTTGCATGTATGATGACGCTCTCTTGTTCCGACAAGAAGAATACTGCAGATGAATCGGAGAAAGGCGTCTCCACAGTCCTTCCGGATACGAAGAATGAAGTAGCTGTTCAGATATTGAAGAAGCGTGACTTTAATCACGAACTGGTGAGTAACGGCAAAATCAGTGCCCGTGGCAAAGCCGATCTGCGTTTTGAAACCGGTGAAGTCATCGCTCATATCTATGTGAAGAATGGCGACCGTGTACAGAAAGGGCAGAAACTGGCTGATCTGGATAAATTCCGCCTGGAACAGAAATTATCCCAGTCGGAAGATGCTTTGCTGAAAGCCGAACTGGAATTGAAAGACGTACTGATCGGGCAGGGATATTCTCCTGACGACTTTAGTAAAGTCCCTGCCGAAACAATGAAAATCGCCAAAGTAAAAAGCGGGTATGAACAGTCGAAATCCCAGTATGAACTGGCGAAAAGAGAGATGGAGCATGCTACGTTGATTGCTCCTTTTGACGGTGTGGTAGCCAATTTATTTTCGAAGCCTTATAATCCGGCAAATACTTCTGAAGCATTCTGTACTATTATCGATTCCAAAGGAATGGAAGCTGATTTCACGGTACTGGAAAATGAACTTGCTTTTATCAGGATGGGAGATAAAGTGGTAATTACTCCTTATGCCGGAGGAGATGCGTTTGAAGGCAGTGTATCAGAGATAAATCCATTGGTAGATGCCAACGGCATGGTGAAAGTGAAAGCATTGGTAAATGCGGGAGGAAAACTGTTCAGCGGAATGAATGTAAGGGTAAGTGTCCGCCGTTCGCTGGGAGAGCGGCTGGTTATTCCGAAGAGCGCCGTTGTATTGCGTTCCGGCAAACAAGTGGTATTTACCCTGAAAGACGGCAAGGCAATGTGGAATTATGTGAATACGGGACTGGAGAATGCGACAGAATGTGTCGTCTCCGACAAGTCGCAGAAAGGCATTGAGGATGGTCTGCTGGAAGGAGATACGGTGATTGTCACCGGAAATCTGAATCTGGCGCATGAGGCGGAAGTCTATGTTAAATGAAGAATTAAGAATTAAATAATGAATCTATGATAAAATTCTTAATTCAGCGCCCTATTGCCGTATTGATGGCCTTTACCGCCTGTTTCATCATCGGACTGGTGACGTACTCTACGCTACCTATATCGCTGCTTCCCAATATCGCTATTCCTGAGATTACGGTACAGGTGGCGTCTGCCAATACCTCTGCCCGGGAATTGGAAAACACGATTGTCAAACCTTTGCGGGGGCAGTTGATTCAGGTCTCTACCCTGAAGGATATCCATAGTGAATCGAGAGACGGGGCGGGCATTATCCGCTTGTCATTTGAATATGGAACGAATACGGACCTTGCCTTTATCGAGGTAAATGAGAAGATAGATGCCGCCATGAACTATCTTCCGAAAGAAGCGGAACGCCCGAAGGTAATCAAAGCGAGTGCAACGGATATTCCCGTATTCTATCTGAATCTGACACTGAAGAATGACAGTGCTTACGGAGCTACGGAACAACAATCCTTCCTTGAATTGTGTGAGTTTGCCGAGTCTGTCATCAAGCGCAGGATAGAGCAGCTTGAAGAAGTTGCCATGGTGGACGTGACCGGAATTTTGGAACGACAGGTACAAATTGTACCCGACAAGGACAAGCTCGCCATGATGGGACTCTCCATTGGAGATATCGAATCGGCTTTATCTTCTAATAATGTGGAACCGGGCAGCATGACAGTGCGCGACGGGTATTATGAATACAATATTAAATTCTCGACATTGCTGCGTACGGCGGAGGATGTGGAAAATATCTATCTGCGTAAGGGCGACCGCATCGTACAGTTAAAAGACTTCTGCAAAGTAAGCGTCGTACCTGTAAAGGAAAAAGGAGTATCCCTGTCCAATGGCAAACGGGCGGTGAGCCTTGCCGTCATCAAACAGGCGGATGAGAACATGGATAAGATGAAGCAGGCGCTGGTAGGCACGATGACCTATTTTCAGTTAGTATACCCGGAGATCGATTTCAGCATCAGCCGTAATCAGACGGAACTGCTGGACTACACCATCTCTAATCTGCAACAGAATCTCTCCCTGGGCTTTCTCTTTATTTGTCTGGTAGCGGTTCTGTTTCTGGGAGATGTAAAGTCTCCTTTGGTTATCGGACTCAGTATGGTGGTGTCCATCGTGATCAGCTTTGTCTTTTTCTACCTTTGCAATATGTCTCTCAATATCATTTCTCTTGCCGGATTGATCCTGGCATTGGGAATGATGATTGACAGTTCGATTATTGTGACTGAGAATATATCGCAATACCGTGAACGGGGATACTCCTTGCGCCGTGCCTGTGTGACGGGAACCAGTGAAGTGGTCACCCCCATGCTGAGCTCTTCTCTGACGACTATTGCTGTCTTTGCCCCGCTGATTTTTATGAGCGGTATTGCAGGCGCTATTTTCTTTGATCAGGCTTTTTCTGTCACTGTAGGACTGATGGTGTCTTATCTCACCGGTATCATGCTGCTTCCCGTACTTTATCTGCTGGTTTACCGGACAGGTGTCCGCACCCGGAAATGGAAGTGGCTTTCTTTCAAATTTAATAACCCGATCAAGGATCACACGCTGGACCGCTTCTATGATGCGGGTGTTGACTGGGTATTTCGCCATAAAACGTTCAGTGTACTGTTCTGTGTGATTTCCATTCCGCTTTGCGTATTCTTCTTTTTCTTTATAGACAAAGAACGGATGCCCGATATCGAGGAAAATGAACTGATCGCCCGGATAGAATGGAATGAGAATATCCATGTGGATGAAAACAAACGACGGGTGGATGAACTTTTCAAGGAACTGAAAGATGAAGTACTGGAGCAAACAGCCTCTATCGGCAGACAGGACTTCATCCTCAATCGGGAACGGGAACTGTCTTCTTCCGAAGCGGAACTTTATTTCCGTACGGAGACTTCCGACGCTATTGCTCCTTTGGAACAGACGGTATACCGGAAACTGAAGGAACGTTATCCACTCTCTGTCATCTCTTTCTCTCCGCCGGAAACGGTCTTTGAGAAACTCTTTGTGACGGGTGAACCGGATGTGGTGGCGGAATTTTACACCCGTAATAAAGCGGAAGCCCCCAAAGCGGAAGCAATCCGCAGCGTGGAACAGGAACTGGGACGAAAAACCGGAATCAATCCGACAGGTATCGCCTTCGAAAACCAGTTGAATCTGAGTATCAGTAAAGAGAAACTCTTGCTCTACCGTGTTTCCTACAACGAACTGTATCGGGTACTGAAAACGGCTTTCCGGGAAAACAGTGTGACGATGCTGCACTCTTATCAGCAATATTTGCCGATCAACATTGCCGGGGATGAAAAGACTGTGAACGAGGTGTTGCAGGAAACACTGGTGCAGACGCAACCGGACAACCGTGGGAATGTCGATTTTATCCCGCTTCGGGAATTGATCAACGTAGCTCCCGCCGAAGACTTGAAAAGTATTACTTCCGGACGTAATGGCGAGTATGTCCCGTTCGACTTTTACGGCGTGCAGGATGCGAACCGGCTGATGCGTGAAGTGAAACAGGTGGCGGAGGAAACAGGGGACTGGGATACGGGCTTCTCCGGCAGTATCTTCTCCAACAAGGAGATGCTGGATGAACTGGTCGTGATCCTGTTGATCTCACTGCTGCTGATGTATTTCATTCTTGCCGCACAGTTCGAGAGTTTTCTGCAGCCGTTGCTGGTACTGGCGGAAATCCCGATTGATGTGGCATTTGCTTTACTCTTGCTCTGGATATGCGGGCATACGCTGAATCTGATGTCTGCCATCGGTCTGATTGTGACCTGTGGTATTGTAATCAATGACTCTATCCTGAAACTGGATGCGATCAATGAACTGCGCAAGGCAGGCGTTCCTTTGCTGGAAGCTATTCATGAAGCAGGCCGCAGGCGTCTGCGTCCGATTATCATGACTTCGCTGACGACCATCTTTGCCATGGTGCCGTTGCTGTTCTCCTCGGATATGGGATCGGAACTGCAAAAGCCGTTGTCTATCGCCATGATAGGCACGATGTCCATCGGTACGGCGGTCAGCCTCTTTATCATACCGCTGCTTTACTGGTTTATCTATCGGGGAAAAAGCGGGAATCACAAACCAAATGAAAAACATGTTGAATTATGAAGAAATCATCCGTTCTTTTTGTATTGATGGCAGCATCGGGGATATGTTTCTCTTCAGTATATGCCCAGAAACGTCTGGTGCTGGACTTGAACCAGACTATCGCTTTAGCTAACGACAGTTCGCTGGAGTCATTCCGCACACAAAATATGTATCTGTCCGGTTATTGGGAATACCGGACGTACCGGGCAAACCGTTTGCCGAGTCTGACAATGGACCTTACCCCGGCACAATATAACCGGGATATCACGAAACGTTATGATTCGGGACAGGACCTGGATGTCTACCGTACGCAACAGTCATATTATGCCTATGGAGGATTAAGTGTCCGTCAAAATCTGGACCTGACCGGAGGTACGTTCTATCTGGAGTCGAACCTTGCCTATATGCGTAATTTCGGGGATAATAGTGCGACGCAGTTTACCAGCGTCCCGATACGGCTCGGTTATTCGCAGAGCCTGGTCGGGTATAATCCTTTCAAATGGGACCGGAAGATCGAACCGCTGAAATACGAGCGTGTGAAAAAGGAATTTCTTTATAATGTGGAAAAGGTTTCGGAAACGGCGACGAATTATTTCTTTTCGCTGGCGATGGCGCAGGCGGAATACAAACTGGCAAAGGAGAACCTCGCATCTACGGATACTTTGTACCGCATCGGACAGCAACGGCACCGGATCGCCGCTATTTCACAGGCGGACCTGCTGACTTTAAAGCTGGATAAAGTGAATGCACAGAATACATTGCAGAATAGGGCAAGCGCCTTGAAACGGGCAATGTTCTCACTGGCATCTTTTCTGAATCTGGATAAGAATACCCAGATCGAACTGGAGCTTCCTTCACGCCCAAGTATGATGGAGATTCCGGTGGATGAGGCTTTGAGATGGGGAAGGAGCAATAATCCGCAGTTGCTGGAACTGAAGCAGAATGTACTGGAAGCGGAGCGGAATGTGGACAGAACAAAGAAGGAATCCCGTTTCAATGCCAGCGTGAATGCCAGTATCGGTTTCAACCAGGTGGCGGAAAACTTCGGAGATGTGTATCATAAACCGATGCAGCAGGACTTGGTAGCGGTCAGCGTATCGATTCCGCTGCTGGACTGGGGCGTTCGTAAGGGCAAATACAACATGGCACGGAATAATCTGAATGTAGTGAAGATTTCGGCACGTCAGGATGAGATCAGTATTGAGGAGGAAGTAATCATGACGGTGAGTGATTTTAATATCCAGCAGCAGTTGATTGCCAGTGCGGAAGAAGCGCTGGACCTGGCGATACTGGCTTATAATGAGACAAGGCAACGTTTTATTATCGGTAAAGCGGATATTAATAGTCTGACGCTTTCGCTCAACAGGCAGCAGGAGGCGCAGCGCAACTACATTTCTGCCTTGCAGAACTACTGGCTGAATTATTATAAAATACGTCGTCTGACTTTATTCGATTTTGCTACGAAGCTTTCTCTTTCGGATCGTTTCGACTTTAATGGAGGGAGACTGATCAGATAGTAATTTCTTTTGAGATATAGACAAATGAATCATGCAAGATATAGGTTCTGAAATTAAGAAGTCATCAAAGGCTTCCGCTTTTACGCTCATTGTCGCTTTTATCAGCGTGGCGTTGGTCGGGCTGGCACTTGTTCCGTTGCTGCCGGTGAAGCTGAATCCGTCACGGACCTTACCCGGATTTTCTGTGTGGTTCGGCATGGGAGGGACTTCGGCGCGTGTCGTGGAGATGACGGCTACCAGCAAACTGGAGGCGATGCTTGCCCGTGTTAAGGGAATACAAAGCATATCTTCGACTTCCGGCAATGGCTGGGGAAGTATAAATGTGAGTCTGGACAAGCATGCAGATGCGGCTGTCGCACGTTTTGAGGCTTCGACCATCATTCGTCAGACTTGGCCGGAATTGCCGGCGGGAGTTAGTTACCCGTACATTCAGATGGCAAGTCCGGAGCAGAAAAGTCAGGGACCTTTTATCGCATTCACGATTAATGCGCCTGCCACTCCCAGTCTGATTCAGAAGTATGCGGAGGAACATATAAAGACACGCCTTGCGCAGCTTCCGGGAATCTATAAGATAAACGTCAGCGGAGCCACACCGATGGAATGGCGTCTGGAGTATGATTATGAGCAGTTGCGTGCGTTGGGGGTGAGTACGGATGAAATTAGTCAGGCAGTCGGTCTGCATTATCAGAAAGAGTTTCTGGGGACTTATGATGTGGAACAGGCGGCTTCGGGCAAGGAGTGGATTCGGTTGGTGCTGATGCCCGAACATGATAACCGGGAGTTTGACGCCGGGCAGATACAGGTGAAAGTGAAGGATGGGAGAATCATCCGCTTGGACGAACTGGTGAAGGTCGTCCGTATGGAAGAGCAGCCTCAGAGTTATTACCGGATCAATGGGTTGAATTCGATTTATCTGTCTGTTGTCGCTGAAGAGGCAGCTAATCAGCTGGAACTGAGCAAAAAAGTACAGGCGTGTATGGATGATATCAGGCTGTCGCTTCCGGCGGGATACGAGATTCATACCAGTTATGATACTACAGAGTTTATACATGACGAGCTGAACAAGATTTATTTGCGTACGGGAGTGACGGTGGCTATCCTGCTCTTGTTTGTACTGCTGATTACTTTCAGCCCCAAATATCTGTTTTTGATTGTCACCAGTCTGACCGTGAATATGGCAATAGCCGTTATCTTTTACTATGTCTTCGGACTGGAAATGCAGTTATATTCTTTGGCGGGTATCACGGTTTCACTGAACCTGGTGATTGATAATACGATTGTGATGAGTGATCATTATCTTCGATGTAAAAACCGGAAGGCGTTCATGTCTGTATTGGCGGCTACACTGACAACAATGGGAGCGTTGGTCATCATCTTCTTTCTGGACGAGAGGATTCGTCTGAATCTGCAGGATTTTGCCGCAGTGGTGATGATTAATCTGGGAGTTTCATTATTGGTTGCTCTGTTCTTTGTACCTTCTTTGATTGACAAAATCGGGTTGAAACGACGCAGGAAGTCTTCTCTGACCGGAGTGAAGAGAAAATGGAAAATGGGGAATACCCGTTTCTTAGGATGGCTGCGTTCGAAGATGCGAAGGGGGCCGGTCTATTTCAGTCATTTCTACAGGTGGCTGATACAGAGGCTTTGCCGCTGGAGAGTAGCGGTTTGTCTGTTGCTGTTGCTGGCATTCGGATTACCGGTCTTTCTGTTGCCGGAAAAGATGGATGGGGATGGCAAATGGGCAGAGATTTATAATAAGACACTGGGGACTCCTACCTATAAGGAAAAGGTGAAACCGATAGTGGATAAAGCGTTGGGAGGAAGTCTGAGGCTGTTTGTGCAAAAGGTGTATGAAGGGAGCTACTTTACCCGGAATGAGGAGGTGGTGCTTTATGCCAACGCCAATTTACCGAACGGCAGTACGCTTGAACAGATGAATACACTGATCAAGCGAATGGAAACTTATCTGAGCGAGTTCAAGGAGATCAAGCAGTTTCAGACATCGGTAGAAAGCGCCCGCAGGGCATCTATCAGCATTCGTTTCACAAAGGAAAATCAGAAAAGCGGGTTCCCATATACGCTGAAAGCTAACATGATCAGTAAAGCTCTCCAGTTGGGGGGAGGAGATTGGAGTATCTATGGATTACAGGATCAGGGATTCAGTAATAGTGTACGCGAGAACGCGGGATCATTCCGGGTGAAAATGTACGGATATAATTATGATGAACTTTATAGCTGGGCTACAAAACTGAAAGAGGTCTTATTGTCTCATCGCCGTATCAGGGAAGTTACGGTCGGTTCCAATTTCTCGTGGTGGAAGGATGATTATCAGGAGTTTTATTTTGAGCTGGATAAACAACGGATGATCGGAGCGGGGATCGGAGCCGGAGAACTGTTTGCTGCTATTCGTCCCATATATGGGCGGAATCAGGAAATCGGTTCCGTTGTTACCGAAGATGGAACGGAAAAAATCAAACTCTCTTCCCGCCAGTCGGATCAGCGGGATATATGGGCCATGCAGTATTATCCTTTCCGTGTAGGCGATAAAGAGTATAAACTGGCGGAACTGGCTAAGGTAGAGAAGGGACAGATGCCGCAGGAAGTGGCGAAGGAGAATCAACAATACCGCTTATGCCTGCAATATGAGTATATCGGTGCGTCGGAACAGGGAAATAAGTTGCTGAAAAAAGACCTGGAAGAGTTTAATGAACTTCTCCCGATGGGATATAAGGCGGAAGCGGAAAGTAATAACTGGTCATGGGGTGGAGGTGCCAACAAACAGTATCGCTTGCTCCTGATTGTGATTGCTATCATTTTCTTTATTACAAGCATTCTGTTCAATTCGTTGAAACAGCCGTTAGCGATCATCTTTGTCATTCCGATCTCTTATATCGGTGTGTTTCTGACGTTCTACTGGTTCAAGTTGAACTTTGACCAGGGTGGTTTCGCTTCGTTCATTCTGCTCTGCGGTATCACAGTGAATGCCAGTATTTATATTTTAAATGAGTACAATGCGATTCGAAAACGCTTTCCCTGCCTTTCTCCTCTTCGTGCTTACGTGAAGGCATGGAATACGAAAGTGATCCCCATTTTTCTGACGGTTGTTTCTACCATCCTTGGCTTTATCCCCTTTATGGTGGGAGCAGAGAAAGAAGGTTTCTGGTTTCCTTTGGCTGCAGGTACTATCGGTGGATTGGTAATGTCCGTGATCGGCGTGTTTATTTTCTTGCCGGTACTGACTTTGAATAAAAAGAAGATGATGGTGAAGAAGCCTTGAAGAAATAAATTAGCTATTAGCATATTTCGATTAGCTAATAGCTAATTTGTTTTTGCTAATAGCTAATCGAAATAAGGTATAGGAGATAATTCACCAGTTATTTCCTGCATTGCTGCTGCCGATCAGCATTTCTACCCGTTGCTTATACAAGTTGGCTCCCTCAGCGATGTTCTTTCCCGCATCTGCGGTTCCCATTCCGTAAACAACAACAGGCGTTTGCCACGACATCCCCGAATGAATGGCACTAACCTGATAAGGACGTAAAAGCTCATCCACTGTGAAGCGGTTTCTGCCTCCGCTACGGTATGCTTCATATTCGGAACCTGTGGTGGTTACTACTGTCAATGGTTTCCCGGCTACTGCCGGAGTCTTGGAAAGGAAGGTGAATACTTCGTCCTGCCATTTTTTGAGCAATGATGGCGCAGCCATCCAATGAAAGGGAAATTGATAAATGAGGGCGGAAGCATCGGAAATGATTTTGCTCCATTCGTCAACATCAAAAGAAGCGCCTTGCTGGTCGTAAAGATTGAATACTGCTACGCCTTCAATATCACTCACAGCATCAATCAGTGCTTTGTTTGCTTGTGATTCCTTCATATTGGGATGCGCCAGGAGAATCACCACTTTTCTTAAATCTTTATTCATAATCAATCGGGTATTTAGGATGAAACAACTACATCTATAATATAAAGGTCTAAAAATAAGAAAAAGTTTTCGAAACTCAATATCTTAATTAAAAATAAAAGAATCTCTCTTTGCTTTTGAATTTGTATTTTTGCAGGCACGTCCGTAAGGCGTTATTTTAGATAATAAATTTATATATGATAGATTTCACCCAATTTCCTTCTCCTTGCTATATTATGGAGGAAGAACTCTTGCGAAAGAACCTGTGTCTGATAAAAAGCGTAGCCGACAGGGCAGGAGTAGAGATTATTCTCGCCTTCAAGTCATTCGCCATGTGGCGTTCATTTCCGATATTCCGCGAATACGTGGAGCATTCCACAGCAAGTTCTGTGTATGAAGCGCGTCTGGCATTGGAAGAATTTGGAAGTAAAGCCCATACTTATTCTCCTGCGTATACGGAACAGGATTTTCCGGAAATCATGCGTTGCAGCAGCCACATCACTTTTAATTCAATGGCACAGTTCCGTCGTTTCTATCCGATGACAGTGGCCGAAGGAAGCGGAATCTCCTGCGGTATCCGTGTGAATCCCGAATATTCGGAAGTAGAAACAGAACTTTATAATCCGTGCGCACCCGGTACCCGTTTCGGAATGACCGCCGACTTATTACCGGATACCTTGCCCAAAGGAATCGAAGGTTTCCATTGTCATTGTCACTGCGAATCTTCTTCTTTCGAGCTGGAACGTACTTTGCAGCATCTGGAAGAGAAATTCTCCCGCTGGTTCCCGCAAATTAAATGGCTGAATCTGGGAGGCGGGCATCTGATGACCCGAAAAGATTATGATACAGAACATCTGATTAAATTATTGCAAGACCTGAAAGCACGATATCCTCATTTGCAGATCATCCTTGAACCCGGTTCTGCTTTTACATGGCAGACAGGAGTCCTGACTTCGGAAGTGGTAGATATCGTTGAGAGTCGCGGTATCAAGACGGCTATTCTGAATGTGAGTTTCACCTGCCACATGCCCGATTGTCTGGAAATGCCTTATCAGCCTGCCGTTCGTGGTGCGGAGATGGGGAATGAAGGAGAATTTATTTATCGTTTGGGAGGTAATTCTTGTTTGAGTGGTGATTATATGGGATTATGGAGTTTCGATCATGAGTTGCAGATCGGAGAGCGGATTGTGTTCGAAGATATGATTCACTATACTATGGTCAAGACAAATATGTTTAACGGAATCCATCATCCCGCCATCGCTTTGTGGACAAAAGAAGGGAAAGCGGAAATATACAAGCAATTTTCTTATGAAGACTATCGGGACCGAATGAGTTGATAATCAAAACAATTGTTTGTTTGCGGAAACAAAGTGTGCAGATTCTTGTGAAAAAAAGATGCAGAATGTTTGCAGAATTACGGAAAATCCCTACCTTTGCAACCGCAAACGAAAAAATGCGGAAATAGCTCAGTTGGTAGAGCATAACCTTGCCAAGGTTAGGGT